>Ga0209013_10003545_pt1 | contig 13870 bp, 8 predicted proteins | sample Cruoilmetagenom2_FD_187291 | JGI IMG/M metagenome (GOLD analysis project Ga0209013, IMG submission 187291) | Oil polluted marine microbial communities from Coal Oil Point, Santa Barbara, California, USA - Sample 2 (SPAdes) (version 2) | ecosystem: Environmental > Aquatic > Marine > Oil seeps ... | reverse complement strand
GACGGATAGGCTTATCCTGACGATCCCACCTTCCGGAACACGAAAAAAGGTCAAGAAATGGAAGTCCGGCTTTTACCACATTGCCTCAGGAGCCAATGTCCCTGTGGTGCTTGGATTTCTTGATTTTAAAAGAAAAGCCGGCGGGATCGGTCCGGTGGTGCTCCTCACCGGCGACATGGAACAGGACATGATGGTTATCAGTTCGTTTTATGCCGACATCGAGGGAAAACATCCTCAAAAACCCATTCTCAATTGCTTAAACCTGAACTGAGTGAAGTACCATTATCATTGATTGAGATAACGAAACTTTTATAAAATTGTATTAGCACGTTCCTGGAAAAACATCATGATATTTTTGGGTTAGATACGCCCGATAAAGTCGAACTCCAGCTTGGCCTGGAATTTCTCGATGCGGTTGAAAATTTCTTTGAGCATTTTTTGCTCGATCCGGGTGAGTTTCTTGGGATTGATATAATTGTGCGGCGAGTCTTTATCATCGACAATGGCTGTTACCTGGCGGACAAAGCGCAGCTGCAGAAGAAAACTGTAGGCCTTTTCAAGTTCTTCATATTCCGTTATTTGGAGGATACCCTTGAGGTACAGCTGCTGAAGTCTATCCAGGGTATTGGTTTCATCGATATGGTTTTTTAGTGCATAAACTCTGGCAAAATCGACAATCGGCGTCATCGCACTCTTGATGTCGAACATGTCCCGATGTTTTCCTTTTGACTCCACAACGAAATTTCTGAAAAAGCCGATGGGCGGCTTGAAATACATGGCATTCTCAGTAAGATGACGCATAAAGCCGGGCCAGCCGTCCAGCGCCTTGAATAGAAATGTCCGCAGCGAATCAACCAACGCCCCGTCGCCATATCCGGTGCGAAAATCGAAAAAGATGCTAGCCTGCAGCAGATCCTCGCCTTCGGCGGCATGGATCCATTTAGAAAAATTTTTCTTCCACACTGCCAGTGGCTGGCACCACTTGGGGTTTTTAGCCATGACATCTCCATTACAGAACGCGTATCCAGCGTCGTCCAAAAGTGTACAGACGGTTTCCCCAAACTTGAGAAAGTATTCCTGTACAGCTGCCTGGGACGCCTCGGGAACATCCTCGAAGATGATGGCGTTGTCCTGATCGGTTTTGAGCGTCTGTTCGTTGCGGCCTTCGCTGCCCAGAATCATGAATACAAACCGGGCAGGAGGAGGTGGGTGGTGCATCAGCGCAAACCCTATGATTTTATTTAAAATAGTGTCTGAAATGGTTGTGATGAAACGGGTCAAATTTTTGGCATTTGCGCCACTGCTGATCAATGTCATGATCTGCTTAGGAAGTTTGTTGTGACGATCGACAATCTCTTCCATGCTGTTCGCCGTTGCAATTTCTCGGACCAGGAAAACCGGGGACTGGCCCTGGGCAGTCAGAATATCTCTATTGGAGAGAATCCCCACGATCTTGTCGTTTTTGTCTGTGATGGCAAAATGCCGGATGCCTGACTTCATCATCCGCATCAACACTTCAAAAATAAGTGCCTGGCTGGAAATGGTTTCAATTGGGGAAGACATTATTTCGGCAACAGGGCGCGCCGTATCATACCCCACGGCAATAACCTTCTTGGTTAAATCCTTTTCCGTGATAACACCCGTACATTCGCCGTCTGTATCCTTGAGGAACAGAGAACTGATATTTTCCCGGCTCATCTTGTTCGCCGCCTCACGAATGCTTAGGCTCACATCCCCGAAAATCGGCATTTGTGTAGAAATGCTTGATATGGGCTGATTGAAAAAAACCAGTCCCTCTTCCTGGGGCTGTAACGTTTTGGCAATAATGGCGGCATAAGATCGTTCGAGCATTCGCCTGCCGAAAGTGTCGGTAAAATACTCGGTGAAGGCCTCGTTCGCCTCACACAGCTTGAGGAATGCTTTCTTTGGAATCAGGTAAAAAACAGCATCTTCCGTGACCCTCAAAGTTCGGACGGAAAGCCCGTCATTCAGGAGCATGGAAATACCGCCATAGATATCCCCCTCACCCAACATGCCCAGCATGGTCTTTTTACCGCGATCTTCAAAATATCGCTCTGCAAAACCGCGCTGCACGATATACAGATACCCGACTCTTGATTTTCCCTGGACAAACAGGACGCGGTCCCTGGGATGCTGGACTACGATCAGATTATCGATGGCTTCCGTGATCGATTCTTCCGGAAGAAAGGAAAAAGGTTCGATGCCGGATAGAAAATGACGAGCCTGTCCGGTCTCAATCAAGGCCTTTATAGAATCATCAAAAACATGCTTGCTGAAATTTTCCAGGAAAAATTCATAAAACTTCGGATAGCGTGTACAAAGATCCTGAAAGATCTCCTTGGGTATCTCGTATCCCGAGCAGTCTTCTTCCACAATGACCGTTCGCAGTGAGACCCCACCGTTCATGAGAATAGTAATACCCCCAAAAACCTCTCCGCTTTTGATAAATCCGCAAGGTACGCTCTCACCATCCCTCAGGTCGAAAAGAATGAGGGATCCTTTTTTAATGGCATAGACGTTGTCGATGACGGTCTCGTCTTTAATAGCCAGTTGCGTTCCCTTTTCGTAACGGTTGAAAAAAACCTCATGGGATATTTTCTGTATCTCTTCATCCGGAAGGAACGAAAAATGAGGCATGCCGGAAAGGTATTTTGCGGCCTTGTCCATCATCTGTTCACCTATACCTTGATTGGGATTAGGGGGTGAAATTGCTGAGCGCTTTTCTTGCCTTGATGAGTTCTTCGTTGGTCAACCGGAGACGTGCGGTGATATACTCGGCAAAAATCCTGTAGAGCAGAAGAAGAAAATCCACGCGCTCATCCGGTTCATCGGAAGATGACAGCCGTTTTTTTGCGGAGGTATCCACAGCAAGGCAGACGGTCTGGCCCTCGGCATACACTGATGCAGAGCGTCTTTCATCATCGACAACGCGCATTTCACCAAAAATTTCACCCTGCTTGCCAATGTGGCCGATGATGACGCCTTCCTTGACAACCCGGATTTTTCCGGACAGCAGGAAATAGAGCCAGGGATCAAAATCTCCCTCTTTAATAATCTGCTCCCCGTCCTCATACTGGCGGATCTTGCTCAGACGCAGCAGTTTTCCAAGGCTTTTCGTCTCAAAGTTGCTCAAAGCCGAAATTGTCATCAGTTTTTGGATATTTTCAATATTTTCTTTCAAATATTTGGACTCTATCATTCCGATCCTCCTTAAACCCTACATCCGCTTTCCGGCACACCCTTTTTTACGCGTCGATTGTAACAATGCATGAGATTGATCTTACAGATACCGAAAACCCCATGTCCATCACCCGGGGAGTTTAAATCGTCCTGGAGCGGGGGTTAATCAGCGATTTCAGCGCACAAACTCATGTATAAGGCAGCCTAAAGAAAGAACAGAATTTTATCAAGAAAAATAAATTCGTTTTCCGAATATTCTGGGGGGTCTATCCCCGAATATTTCATAAACCTGATCGGTTCTGGCGCAAGGCATTTCAGCCTGAAGCCGTAGTGTACTACTGCAAAGGGTGAATAACACGGCGCCGGGGCCGATCAGGGTTCGAGACAATCCTTGCTCAGGCTGTCCTCGAAGGTGACAGGATAACACCCATCAAAACAGGCTTTGCAGAAATGATTTTCCGGGTTTTTGACGTTGGTTGCGCTCAAAAGACCCTCGAGGCTCAGGTAGTATAGGGAGTCCAGACCCAGATGCTCTCTCAACTCTTCTACCGTTTTGTTTGCGGCAATCAGTTCTCCCCGGGTTGAAAAATCGATGCCGTAGTGGCAGGGGAATCTGTGAGGGGGGCCGCTCACGCGCATATGGACACGGTTGACACCCAGTTCCCGCAGCGCCTTTACACGCGTTTTTACCGTGGTACCTCTGATAATGGAATCTTCAATGATAATAATATCTTTCCCTTTCAGCAGGGATTTGATGGGGTTCAGCTTTACCCGCACACCGAAATCACGCATACTCTGGGTGGGTTGGATAAAGGTCCTTCCTACATAATGGTTTCGAATCATGCCCATTTCAAACGGTATACCCGATGCCTCTGAATACCCCAGAGCCGCATATGTACCGGAATCCGGAAATGGCATGACAAAGTCGGCATCCACACCCGATTCACGGGCCAAGCGCCTCCCGTGTGCCTTTCTGAGCTGGTAAACATTCATTCCATAAAAAGAACTGTCCGGTCTTGCGAAGTAAATGAATTCGAAAATGCAGAAAGCTCGCCTGTCAGGCACCGGCACGTGGATGCTCTTGATACCGCCGTCGCTGATAATGACGATTTCTCCCGGATCCAGTTCCCGAATAAATTCGGCCTGGACCAGGTCGAGGGCACAGGTCTCGGATGCCAGCACATAATTGCCATTCAGGCGACCCAGGCAAAGGGGTCTGAATCCGTATGGATCCTTGATGCCCACAACTTCTCCCTTGCCGGTGAGCATAATAAAGGAAAAAGCGCCTTTCAGTTTTTGGACGGCCGCTGCCAGTGCCTGTTCAAATCCGAGTTCAAGATTTTTTACAAAGAGGTGCAGGAAAATTTCGCTGTCCATGGTCGTCTGGAATATGGACCCGGCCTCCTCCAGTTCACGCTTCAATTCATAGGCATTGACGATATTGCCGTTGTGTGCCACGGCATATGATTTTTTCCTGTGCTGAACAACGAATGGCTGGGCATTCATTAGAATGGAGCTGCCGGTTGTTGAGTAACGAACGTGCCCGATGGCATGCCGGCCGTAAAGGTCCTCCATGTGGTCGGCGTCGAACACCTCCGGCACCAGCCCCATTCCTTTGTGGGCATAAATTGCCTGATCTCTGGCAATGGCAATGCCTGAGCTTTCCTGGCCACGGTGCTGGAGGGCGTAAAGCCCAAAATAGGTCATTCGCGCAGCTTCGGAATGCCCTGAAATGCCAAATATCCCACAGGCTTCCCGGGGTCTCCCGCAGCACGTCGATTCACTGTCTGAAGTTGTTTTCATATGATCGGGCACCATTTATTGGTTGCTCCTTGTCAAATATCTGGTTTAAAGCTCTTCTGAAAGTAATATAGCCTCGGCAATCTCACGCATGGATTTCCGCGTGTCCATGCTGCGCTTCTGTATCCAACGATAAGCCTCCTCCCCGGTTCGGCCACGTCGCTTCGTGAGCACCTCTTTGGCACGCTCCACCAGTTTACGTGTCTCGAGTTCCTCCTGAATGACCTTGGTTTCCACCATGAGCTCGGTATTGATAATAGCGGCCGCTGCCTGGTTGGCAACGGTTTGGATGAGATTGATTTCCGTTTCGGAAAACCGATGGCGCTCAGCCGTAAAGCAGTTAAAAACACCGATAACCTTTTCATCCTTGATTTCCAACGGAACGCTCAGCATGGATACCAGTCCGAGCCGTCTGGCCATCTCTTTTTCTTTGAAAAGAGATTCATCCAGCACATTTTCGATCGTGAGCGGCTTTCGGGTTGTTGCAACATGCCCCACAACCCCTTCCCTCATCCCCAGGGATCGATCCTTCACATACTCACGATCGATGGTTTGCGAGGCTTTCAATCCCAGTATCGGCGGATCAACGGTTTTATCGATAAGCCACAGAGAGCATATTTCCACCCCGGTTACTTTGGCCGTGACCATTAAAATCAGTTTGAGGATATCTTCCAGATACTGATCGGAGGTTATGGCACGACTGATGTCCATCAGGGCTTTGATATATTTATCTTGTTGATCGAGCTCGGGTTTTTTCATGATTAAAATTTAAAATCCTCACAAATTGTTTTTAGATTATTTAAACTTGTTTAGGTTTTTTTTCAACATTTAATAAAATTGTGGTATGAATTTGTAAGATACGTTTTTAGATTGATGGAGCAAATATGGACCCTGAAAAAACAAACATTCCGCGGGAAATCATAAACAATGCCAAAAGTCACTGGGAAACATATTCCCGGACCGCAAAAGCGCACGCAGCAATTATCGAAGCGGACAAGGGCTTTTTAGAGGAATTGCATCGGGTCTGGGGGTTCAGTGAGTTTGTTTCCAAACGCTGTCTCCGGGACCCCGGCATGCTGTTGAATCTTTTCGAAAGCAGGCATTTGTTTGAAGCATACCCGGCCGATTTTTATCGTAAACATGCCAAGAGCATTCTGGCTGATTTTGATCATGGGTCCACCACCGACCTGACCAATACCGGGCTGACAAACCAGATTTCTATATTGCAGCGCCTGTTGAGAACTTTTCGGCAACGCGAAATGGTTCGCATCGCCTGGCGGGATCTGTCCGGGCGTGCAGTGCTTGCAGAAACCATGGCAGACCTCTCTGCTTTTGCCGATGCCTGCATCGATTGTTCCCTTTCGGTTCTCTATAACCTGCAATGCAGCGTGGACGGCATTCCCCGTGCTAATAATGGTTCCCGGCAACGCCTGGCAGTCTTTGGGCTCGGAAAACTGGGTGGCAAAGAGCTTAATTTTTCATCTGATATCGACTTGATATTTGCCTACCCTGAAGCGGGGAAAACCGATCATCCTGAACAGCCCAGCTCCAATGATGCATTCTTTGTCCGGCTTTGCAGAAATCTCATTAAAACCCTTTCTGAATTAACATCCGATGGTCAGGTTTTCCGTGTCGATATGCGGCTGAGACCTGACGGTGAGAACGGCCCCCTGGTGATGAGTTTTGAAAATACGGAGAAATATTATCAGTTCCATGGACGAGAATGGGAACGCTATGCATGGATCAAAGCCAGAGCGGTGGCTGGAGACAAACCCGCTGCGGAAATCCTTATCCAACGGCTCAAACCCTTTATCTACAGACGTTATCTCGACTACGGTGCATTTGATTCTCTGCGCGACATGAAACAAAAAATTTCCATCGAGGTCAAACGAAAAGGCCTGGCGAACAATATCAAACTGGGACCCGGAGGCATTCGTGAAATCGAATTTTTCGGTCAGGTATTTCAACTGATCAGGGGCGGTATCATCCCGGGGTTGCAGGACCAACGCATTCAGCACATCCTCGATACCCTGGCAAACGAAAATTATATTGAACCAAAAACACGGGATGAACTCCAGGCATCCTACTGCTTTCTACGAAATACAGAGCACCGCCTCCAGGAATTTTCGGACCAGCAAACCCACGATCTGCCAAAAAAACTCAAAGCAAGACTTCGGCTTGCCCTGGCTATGGGCTTTGACAACTGGGAATCGTTCTCATCCCGTCTGAAGCAGCATACAGACATTGCTCAGCGCCACTTCAGTAATCTTTTGGCCTCCCAACACCCGGAAACCAAAGCGAATTGCAACAACGAAAACGCCCAGGAACTTGCATATCTCTGGACAAGCACCAGCGTGGATGAGCACGCCTGCCGTGAGCTATCCAATGCAGGGTTTAAAACGCCTGAAGCCATCGTAACGCTTCTGGATCATTTTAAAAACAGCCCGGGGACAAGGGCGTTGAGCCGTGAAGGAAGGGCCAAGATCGACAGACTGATTCCCATAATCCTGAAGGTCACGTCACGCTCACCACAGCCGGACCTTGTCTTGAAACGCATCATCGACCTCATTGAAGCGATCCAGCGGAGGACCAATTACGTGTCTCTCCTGCTGGAAAATCCGGGTGCACTGGAGCATTTGATACGCCTGGCCAATGCCAGCCCGTGGATCATTACCTTCCTTTCCCGTCACCCGGTACTCCTGGACGAACTCATCGATCCCCGAACACTCTATTCGCCACCTGAAAAGGGTGCATTAAGGGATAATCTAAACCGCCGGTTGAATAAAATTGAATCAGGCGATCTGGAATATCAAATTGAAGCACTCTGCATATTCCGCCAGGTGAACGAGTTGCGCGTTGCTGCTGCTGATATCACGGACGTACTGCCGTTGATGCGGGTCAGTGATTATCTATCCGATATTGCGGAAACCATTCTGGAGAAAGTTGTCAACCTGTCGTGGCAACACCTGATCACCAAACACGGCAGGCCATCGGCAAGCCTAAACGGCAATCCCTGTGAAAAAGGTTTTGCGGTCATCGCCTACGGTAAGCTGGGCGGACTTGAACTCGGCTATGGGTCTGATCTGGACATTGTATTTATCCATGCGGGTGATAAAGGCCAGACCAGCGGGAATCGTCCCATCGAAAATTCACAGTTCTATGCCCGACTAGGGCAGCGGGTACTACATCTGTTAACCACGCATACAGCGGCGGGACGGATATATGAAATCGACATGCGCCTGCGACCCAGTGGAAGCTCGGGGATGCTTGTCAGCCACTTCACGTCTTTTCAGGCGTATCAGTCCGAAGATGCCTGGACCTGGGAACACCAGGCCCTGCTGAGAACACGAGCCATTATTGGTGACAAGCACCTGACAGACTGGTTCAAGCGGGTTCGAAAGGATATACTAATCCGCAAACGTCGAAAAACGGCACTCCAGGAAGAGGTCCTCACCATGCGGGAAAAAATGCGCAGCACCCTGACGCAAAAAGATTCGGACCGTTTCGACCTGAAACAGGATCGGGGCGGCATCGTTGACATCGAATTTCTTGTCCAGTTCCTGGTACTCTTAAATGCCCATAGATTCAATGAACTGGTAACCTACCCGGACAATGTCCGGCAAATTCAGGTGCTTTCTGAAACAGGTATCCTGGATGAAAAGGTCGCCCATCTCCTGAGACGAATCTACCTGGTTTATCGCGCCACTGTTCACCGCTTGAATCTGTCTGAAAAACCTCTCACGGTATCCTCCGGCACGTTTCAAGATCTTCGGCAACATGTTGAAAAAATATGGTCATTTTACTTGAACCCATAGCTTAAGGCCATATTACATTTTTGTAATTTTTAATTGTTTTTATTGACATATTTGTAATATCCACCCACTACTTCTCAATCTGCCACAACCTATCACATCAATATCATTAAGTAATCTTCAAACCTACATTTTGGCACACCATTTGCTATATTTTCTGTACAAGGATTGGTTCGCAATAGTTACGCTGGGAAGTAATGTTTGACATTATGGGGGTTGAATATGTTCCGAATGAGTCCCGCAGCTCCAGGGGATTCCATATTTTTTTCAAAAGGACATATCATGATCAATCTGCATCACTAGCGCCTCACAGGTTTTTCATAAAAGCCTGCAGCTTTACCAGGTTAAAAAACAGAAGCAAGCGATTAACACATATGGACAACCCTTTTAACCCTATATCCGACACCCTGAAACAAAGAAGGGAGCAGCTGATATCCGCGTTGTCGAAGATGCAGCCAATTGACTTTATGCATCAGCACGCCGGCATTCTGGACGATTATTTTCGGGAAAGTTTCGAATACAGCCTGGTGGGTCCAAAACTGGCGCTTTACAAAAACCCTTATGCCATGATTGCCCTGGGTGGCTACGGGCGTGAAGAGCAATGCGTTCACTCGGATGTGGACATCCTTTTCCTGTTTCAAAACGAGGTGCCCAAGGCAGCAGAAGCACTGATTCAGGAAATCATTTACCCGCTATGGGACCTGGGCCTTGAAGTTGGTTATGCAACCCGCACACTCAAAGAATGCATCAGCCTTGCAAGAAGGAATCCCATCGTTCTGACACCTATCCTGGACGCCAGGTTTATCTGCGGGATGTCTATCCTGTTTTCAAATCTACTGGACACTCTCCGCCAAAAGGTATTGAAAAAACAGTCCCGGAAAATTATCACCTGGTTGGTGGATCAAAGCCGGGAAAGACATCTCCGGTTCGGCGATTCAACCTATCTACTCGAGCCGAATCTCAAAGAAGGGCAAGGCGGCCTCAGGGATTATCACACCATGCTATGGATCGGCCGAATTAAATTGAACATACGGCACCCCAGAGACCTTGAATATTTCGGTTATATGTCCCATGAAGAATACCGATCCATCAGAAAGGGGCTTTCCTTCATCTGGAACGTACGCAACCGCCTGCATTTGACATCCAAAAGAAAAAGCGACCAGCTTTACTTTGAAAATCAGATCCAGCTGGCGAAATCCATGCATTTTAAAAAGCGTTCGGGCCAGCAGGCCGTGGAGACGTTTCTGGGAAAACTCCACGCCAATATGGATTTCATGAAACAGCAGTTCCTGATGTTTCTCAGCGAACACGGCTATGCCAATACCTACAGCAAAAAAAATCGATACCGTTTATCGGTTCACGTAGAGGGCCTGACGGTGAATCGCGACATGCTCGATTTTGTGTCGCCGGAATATGTATTGAATTCACCGGCACTTCTCGTTCGGATATTTGAAGAAAGCACGCGGCTGAAACTTCCTTTGAGCATGGAAGCCAAGCGAATTGTCAGCGAATTTCGTCACCTTATTGACAATGAGGTCAGAACCGACAAGCAGGTGTTGAAGGGACTTGAAACCATTCTTAAAGAACCTGTTTTCACCATCGATGTTCTCGGAGAAATGCTGGATTCAGGATGTCTTGTGAGCCTCATTCCGGAAATGAAAGGTATCGTCAACAGAATCCAGTATGACGAATACCATGTTTACCCGGTCGACAAGCATTCGTTGAGGACCGTGCAGACCGTCAGGGCCTTTGGGACCGACCAGGACAATTCAGGATGCCCAATCTGCGGCAATGTCTGGAAGGAATTGAAAAACCGAAAATGCCTTCTCTGGGCTGCACTTCTACACGATATCGGGAAAGGTGCCCCGGAGAAAAATCACGCCAAAACAGGTGCCAAAATTACTCGGAAGATAATGGCCGGTTTCGGCTATTCAGAATACGATATCGAAATGACATCGTTTCTGGTGGAACAGCATCTCCTGCTCATGAAAACAGCCACACGCCGAGACATTCACGATGAAGAAACAGCCATCATGTGTGCCAGAATCATTAAAAAAGTCAGCCGACTGCAAATGCTGTTTCTCCTGACGGTTGCAGATGCCGTATCAACCGGCCAGAACGCCTGGAGTGAGTGGACCATGGCACTCCTTAGAGATCTTTTCCTGAAAGTGATGAATATCCTGAAAAAGGGTGAACTGGCAAGTCGGCACGCGGTACAGACCATCGAGAAAAAACAGGATACGATTCTGGCGTCAGCGGCAACACCTGATGAAAGAAGTCGCCTGGCAGCTACATTCAATATCATGTCGCCCAGATATGTGCTGACCATGCCGGTTATCAATATTCTGGAGGATATTGCACTATATCAAAACATGAACGATCGAGAATTCGTTTGGCATATTTCCAAAAACGAGGCGGCCGACACACGAATTGTAAGAATCTGCGCTAAAGACAAACCCGGTCTCTTTTCCAAAATCGCCGGCATGTTAACGTTAAACAATCTCGACATTCTGGATGCCCAGATCTTCACCTGGCGCAACAATATAGCTCTTGATATTTTCACTCTCAAACCACCACTGGATAAGGTTTTCGAAAATGAGCGCTGGGCAATTGCGGAGAGGAATCTGACCTCTGCGCTTTCGGGTGATCTGGACCTTGCAAGTCAGCTTGAAAAAAAGATGAAGGTCGCTTCCGCCATCAAACCCAGGGCTTCCAAAAGACCTCATAAGGTGAATGTAGACAATAAAAGTTCCAGTTTCTTTACAATTATAGAGGTCTTTACCTACGATTTCCCCGGCCTTTTATTTGCCATTACCGACGCCCTTTACCAGGCCGGCCTCGATATCTGGGTGGCCAAAATTTCGACAAATATCGATCAGGTTGTGGATGTTTTCTATGTAAGAGATGTTGACGGCCAGAAAGTCGATGCTGAAAATCAGGTATTATTCATCAAGGAAGTAATTTATCAGCGGCTACCTAAAATCATTTAGCATGACTCAACACAGCAACAAAGGAGCAAGAAAGATGAAAAAGATTGAAGCCATTGTAAAACCATTCAAACTGGATGACATCAAAGAAGCCCTCAATGAAATCGGTATTCAGGGAATGACCATTTCAGAAGTCAAGGGATACGGACGACAAAAGGGCCACAAGGAAATCTACCGTGGTGCTGAATATGTTGTCGATTTTATCCCCAAAATCAAGATCGAACTCGTTGTCGACACAGCAATAGCGGATCAGGTGGTGGAAAAGATCCGTGACGCAGCCAACACCGGTAAAATCGGTGATGGTAAAATATTTATCTTTTCTGTGGAGGAAGCCATCCGTGTCCGTACCGGAGAAAAGGGCATTGATGCCATCTAACCTGAATGTTTTTGAGATAGACTATAGGACCAAACAAGGAGGAACCCAATGACACCCAAAGACGTATTAGAAATGGCCAAGGAGAACGGCGCGAAAGTTGTGGACCTGCGCTTCATGGATTTCCCGGGATTGTGGCAGCACCTCACGGTTCCAATCAGGGAGCTGGATGAATCAAGTTTTGAAGATGGTTTCGGCTTTGATGGATCGAGTATCCGCGGCTGGCAGCCCATCCACGCCAGCGACATGTTGATGATTCCGGATCCAACGACAGCAAAAATCGATCCCTTTTACAAGGAAACCAGCCTGGTGCTCCTTTGCAACATATTTGACCCGCTAACGCGCGAGCCCTATTCCAGGGACCCGAGGTATATCGTCCAGAAAGCGGAGGCCTATTTGAAAAGTACCGGAATCGGGGACGTTGCCTATATCGGACCTGAACCTGAGTTTTTTATTTTTGATGACATCGCCTTCGAGTCCTCCAAAAACCGGGCATTTTACGAAATCGATTCTATTGAAGGCATCTGGAACTCCGGTCGGGACGAAGGCCCCAACCTCGGATACAAACCCCGCCACAAGGAAGGCTATTTCCCGGTACCGCCCATGGACAAATTCCAGGATCTCCGGACCGAAATGCTCCTGGTACTGGAAAGCCTCGACATCGAAATCGAAGCCCAGCACCACGAGGTGGCAACGGCAGGGCAGTCAGAAATCGACATGCGTTTCAAGCCGCTCCTGCAGATGTCGGATCAGCTCATGTGGTTCAAATACGTACTAAAAAATGTGGCCTATAGGAACAACCATACGGTGACGTTCATGCCAAAACCACTCTTTGAGGACAACGGAACCGGCATGCACACCCATCTCAGCATCTGGCAAGATGGCAATCCACTATTTGCCGGAGACAAATATGCCGGGGTATCCCAGGAAGCACTCTGGGCCATCGGCGGCATCCTGAAACACGCCAGGGCAATTTGTGCGTTCACCAACCCCACAACCAACTCCTATAAACGCCTGGTGCCGGGATTTGAAGCCCCTGTCAACCTGGCTTATTCCAGTCGTAACAGAAGTGCGGCTGTTCGAATTCCCATGTATTCGTCCTCACCCAAAGCCAAGCGCCTCGAATTCCGGACCCCGGATCCATCATGCAATGGGTACCTTGCCTTTTCCGCCCTGCTCATGGCGGCTCTCGACGGCATCGAAAATAAAATGGACCCAGGCGATCCACTTGACAAGGATATCTACAATCTTCCACCGGAAGAACTGGCCGAGATTCCCTCTGCTCCAGGCTCCCTGGATGAAGCGCTTGACGCACTGAAAGAAGATCAGGATTTTCTCAAAAAGAGTGATGTCTTTACCCAGGATGCTATCGATATGTGGATCGACTTCAAGACGGAAAACGAGGTCAATCCCATCAAATTAAGACCCCATCCGCACGAATTTTTTCTGTATTATGATATCTAAATTTAAAAAGGGTAGGGCCGTCCCGGCCCTACCCTTTTTAAATCATTTGTTATTAACTCAACTTTCGGCTTTTACCATAGAGAGAGCGAAATGGGTGATCCAATGGCGATTTGTGCTGTTTGAGGCGCTTAGGAATCCTTACATCAGCGCATGACAATGAAAATCCAATATGAAAACCCGGTCATTTTGAAGCCATGCCTGCTTAACCATATGGCCGGCGCTGATGTTAGGAA
>Ga0209013_10003544_pt1 | contig 13872 bp, 13 predicted proteins | sample Cruoilmetagenom2_FD_187291 | JGI IMG/M metagenome (GOLD analysis project Ga0209013, IMG submission 187291) | Oil polluted marine microbial communities from Coal Oil Point, Santa Barbara, California, USA - Sample 2 (SPAdes) (version 2) | ecosystem: Environmental > Aquatic > Marine > Oil seeps ... | reverse complement strand
AAAATGATTCGAAATACATGGTTAGTTTAAGGTGGACACAGGGTATTTTTTGTATACAAGGTAATAAAAATTTATAAATACGGAGGAATGTAAATGAGTTTGAACGCAATTGCTGGCCAGAAATGGTGGAAGATCGGTGCTGCAGCATTGTTATCTGTTGGTTTACTAGCTGCATGTGGTGACGGAGACGATGATGCCGACAACGTGGATGAAGAAATAGAACAAGAAGTTGAGGAGGAAGATGCCGAAGACTAAATAGAAATAAAAAAACCGCCCAAGTGGCGGTTTTTTACGTTTCAGCTGAATCAGTTTCGTTAAGAAAATGAGGTTCAATATGGACAAGAACGGTGCAAAAAGGTTTAACCTTATGGATTCGATTCTCAATCTCTTCTGTAATGCGATGACTCTCCACTACATTTAACGAAGGATCTACCGTAACGGTTAAATCGACAAACATGAGATTCCCGTGCATACGTCCCTTGAAATCTTCTAAATGCATGACTCCCTGTACCTTACGAACAAGAACAGATAGTGTTTCAACTTCATCTTCATTGAAACCATCTGTTAAGTTGTAAACCGCATCCTTAAATATATCAAAAGCAGTTTTCATAATAAGAAGACCAACAAGAAGTGCAGTAATTGAATCGATGATGGGGTAACCGAAGATTGCAGACGATATCCCGATGCATGTCCCAACACTGACCAAGGCATCTGACTGATTATCGTAAGCTGCAGCTCGAACCGCTGCACTGTTGATTCTATTTGCCAACTTCAGGTTAAAACGATAGACCGCGTACATGACAATGGCACTGGCGCCTGCTACTACAGCTGTCAAAATTGATGGAGTGTCATGAATTGGGTGAAATAAATTACGTATGGCATTGATTAGCACTTGCAACCCTACTGCGGCCATTATGAATGAAGCGACAAGTGAGGCAACGGTTTCTGCTCGTAAATGACCGTAATGGTGGTTTTCGTCTGGTGGTTTTTGGGAGATGCGTAAGCCAACCAAGACGGCTATCGAAGCAGCAATATCGGTTGTATTATTAAGACCATCTGCCTTCAAAGCTTCTGATGACCCAAAATAACCAATCGTTAGCTTTACCGAGCTCAGTGCAAGATATGTAAAGATGCTAATCCATGCACCTTTTTCCCCTTCACGTAATTGTGTATACAGCTCCAAATTGTTTCCCCCCTACAAGACTTTCGGCCATAAGAAAACGACTCCCTTGTAGAGAGTCGTTCATTTTAATCTGCTAGTTGATTTTCTAATAACTCAGCAGCTTCTTCATCAGTTAATTTGATTACCTCAAGATACAGTATGTGATGGCCTTCCATATCTTTAATCGTAAATTCGTAATTTTGTTCAATTATTTTTTCACCTTTGATGGCTTCAAAATGTTTCGTCATGAACCATCCACCGATGGTATCAATATCTTCTTCATCTATATTGATGCCAAGAAGATCATTGACGTTTTCAATCAAAATTTTGGCATCGAGGATATAATGGTAATCGCCTAATTTTTGTACATCCGGCAATTCATCATTATCAAACTCGTCTCGAATATCACCGACGATTTCCTCTAAAATATCTTCAATCGTCACAAGTCCGGATGTCCCACCATATTCATCCATCAAAACCGCCATGTGGATTCGTTCACGCTGGATTTTCAGTAACAAATCACCGATGGGAATCGTTTCAATGACACGAATAATGGGTTGCATATAGTCAATAACGGGTCTATTTATATTTGATGAATCTTTAATATAAGCAGTCAGTAAGTTCTTCATGTTTACAAGACCAATAACATGGTCTTTATCTCCATCAGTAACTGGGTAGCGTGTGTATTGCTCCACATTGACCTGATCGAATACTTCCCGTAATGATGTATCCTTGTCAATGCTGCTCATTTCTGTTCGAGGTGCCATAATTTCTTTGGCAATCCGATCGTCGAATTCAAAAATTTTGTTTACATACTTATATTCTGATTGGTTGATCTCACCGCTCTTCAAGCTATCTGATAAAATCATACGAAGTTCTTCTTCAGTATGAGCCAGTTCAGATTCGGATACTCGCTTTAATCCAAATAAGCCTGTTAAAGCACGTGCGGAACCATTCAAGAATTTAATAACTGGATACATGATGCGATAAAACCAAATTAATGGTTTAGCTGTATATAATGCAACTTGCTCCGCTTTTTGAATGGCTAACGTTTTCGGTGCCAATTCACCGACAACTACGTGCAAGAATGTAACTGAAGAGAATGCAATTGCATAAGAAAAGAAGCTCGACATACTATCGCTCAGTTCAAAACGTTCAAATACTGGATGTAATATACGTTCGACAGTCGGTTCACCGAGTAGACCTAGACCTAGTGCAGTCATAGTAATTCCGAGCTGACACGCCGAAAGATATTCATCTAAATTTGAAATGACTCGTTTTGCGGGAATCGCGCGTTTATTTCCTTCCGCAATCAATTGATCGATGCGGGTAGTTCTCACTTTTACAATAGCAAACTCACTTGCCACGAAGAATGCCGTAAAGGCGATTAAGACAGCAAACGCTGTCAACCGTATGGCTATGTCCAAAGAATTCCTTTGTTCCAAACCCGAATGAGGGGGAGAACAAAGTGTACACCTCCTGTTTTCTGAAAAATAGTTAATACATTTAATAATAAAATACTTACACTTAAAAAACAAATATTACTTTCTAATTTCAGTGGCGCTTTTCGTGTGGAACCATCTTAGGTGTCATAGGAAAATAGACGAATAGGATTAGGATGTGTATAAAAGTGAATAAGTATCGACAGAATTATCTGGAGATTTTAGTAGCCTCAACAAAGCTCGGTTTAACCTTCTTTGGTGGACCAACCGTGCACATCGGTTATTTCCGAGAAGAATATGTGCAGAAAAGAAAATGCCTCAGTAGTGGGAACCTAATTAGCTGCATTGTATGACCCTGTCATTACGAGTGCTGTGCATAGGCCAATTGATTTTGGTATTATGTTAATTTCATTTTTTCTGTTAATATTTTATAAACTATCACCGTGGGTTGTTGTAATCATCACAGCGATTCTAGGTGCGTTAAGCTTTGCCATGTTTGGCTAAAAAGGAGAAATGACTTTGGATACGACGGTTCAGTTTGCAAGAGATATGGATAAACAAGACACGATGAGTGAATATAAAAATGAGTTTTACTTGCCAGAGAATCAATTGTATATGGACGGGAACTCGTTAGGGCTTATGTCAAAGCGCTCCGAAGCAACCCTGGAAAAACTAATTTCGAGTTGGCGTAATCATGGAATTGATGGGTGGACTGAAGGGGATGAACCTTGGTTTATGTATCCGGAAAAATTGAGTGAGCGTATTGCAAATGTGGTTGGAGCCAATGGTAATGAAGTGATGGTAACGGGATCGATTACAGTCAATATTCATCAAATGTTATCGACTTTATTTCATCCAACTGCTGAACGATCAGTCATTGTCGTTGATGAGTTGAATTTCCCTTCCGACATTTATGCAGTAGAGAGTCATTTAAGAATGCGTGGACTCGATCCGGCAGTCACGATGCGAAAAGTGAAAAGTGAAGATGGCTATACATTGACTTTGGATGCGATTGAGGAAATGTTAACAGAGGATGTAGCAATCTTGATGCTGCCATCCGTTTTGTATCGCAGTGGGCAATTGCTTGATTTGGGACGCATTGCGGAGATGGCTCATGCTAAAGGCATCATTGTTGGCTTTGATTTAGCGCATTCTGTTGGGGCGGTTCCTCATCAATTACATAGAGATAACGTGGATTTTGCAGTTTGGTGTCATTATAAGTATATGAACAATGGTCCAGGTGGAACGGGTGGTTTATATATTCATGAGCGTCATCATCAGCGTTTGCCTGGGCTTGCAGGCTGGTTTGGATCGGATAAAACAAAACAGTTTGATATGTCCCATGATTTCTCAAAAGCGAATGGAGCGGGTGCTTATCAAATCGGTACACCAAACCTATTCAGTACAGCCCCACTTAGCGGCAGTGTAGAACTGTTTGAAGAAGCAGGGATGGAAGCTATACGTACGAAATCACTTGCATTGACAAAGTATTTACGAGATTTAGTTCAAGCTGAAGTGGGTTCTTTTGGGTTTGTTGATGTAACCCCTACTGCTGATACTGCACGTGGAGGGCATATTGCATTAGCTCACCCTGAAGCAGCTCGCATATGTAAAGCATTGAAAGAAGCTAATGTCGTACCTGATTTCCGTGCACCCGATATTATTCGGCTTGCACCAATCAGCTTCTATTCCAGTTTTGAAGATGTGTGGGAAATGGTACAACGTTTGAAAATAATCATGGTTGACGAAACGTATAAAACTTTTACAAACGAACGAAACGTGGTGGCGTAAGTGAAAATTCATGACATTTCAATGTTGTTGAGTGGCGATGTAGCAGAATGGCCAGGTGATACACCTTTTCAATTTCAAGTGAACTGGACGAAAGAACAAAGTGGTTCAGTGAACGTGGGCCAGCTTACGACGAGCACACATATCGGAACTCATATCGATGCACCTTTTCATTTTGATGAACAAGGGGCAAAAGTACATGAACTGCCACTCGAAAACTATATCGTAAATGCCGTTGTTGTAGATGTGAGTGGGAGAGACGTGATTTCTCGAGAAGCTTTAGTGAATCTAAAGGTAGATGAAGTAAAAGCAGTTCTTTTCTGTACAAGTGCCTGGCACCAGCGAGATGTTTTCCCGCAAGAAATTCCATTATTTGATGTCGATGTAGTGGATTGGATGGTTGAAAATGATATCGTGCTGTTCGGTGTTGACTTACCGTCAGTGGATGCGATTACGAGCAAAGACTTACCAATTCATCACGCTTTAGGTAATGCAAGTCGTTATATTTTAGAAGGGCTTGTGTTGGATGATGTAAAGGAAGGTCGTTATGAATTAATCGCACTTCCCCTGAAAATAGATGGAGCGGACGGAAGCCCTGTCCGTGCCGTGTTAATTGAAAGGTAATGGATTGGACCTTGGTGTATTTGCCAAGGTCCTTATTTTTTAATCTCATCATAAGCCAGTAATGCACGTGCGCGCCCCGCTTTATGGGTGACGATTGGGTATGGATACGTTTCTCCTAATCGTACGCCAGCTTCTTCAAGTGCTTCAGAAGAGGCTTGATCCGGTTCCATAATGTCCTTATCCGAAAGTCCCCGAAGTTCGGGAATCCATTTTCGTATATAAAGTGCTTCGTTATCAAATTTCTTGCTTTGCAAATATGGATTAAAAATCCTGAAATATGGCGAGGCATCCGCTCCACTTCCAGACGCCCATTGCCATCCAAAAGTGTTGTTCGCTATATCCGCATCGACCAATGTATCCCAAAATAGGGACATTCCTTTTGTGAAATCAACCAGTAGATGTTTCGTTAAATAACTGGCAATATTCATTCGCACACGGTTATGGATATAGCCTGTTGACCGTAACTCGCGCATCCCTGCGTCAATTAACGGGATACCTGTTTGCCCAGTGCTCCACTTCGTATAATGCTCTTCATTATTAAGCCATGGAAACTTCAGAAACTTCATATTTAACGGTTTACTTACTATCTCAGGGTAGTGGACCAACATTTGGTACGCAAAGTCGCGCCACACCAATTGCCGAATGAACGCTTCACTAACATCTGGTTTCATTTTCTGTGCATAATGAAAAACACTGCGAACCGAAAGTGCTCCTACCGCTAAATAAGGTGAAATACGGGATGTACCCGGCACGGCGGGGAACTCGCGCATTATTTTATAGGCCGCAACATCTTCATCGATAAATGTTTGGATGCGTTCAATCGCAGCATCTTCTCCTGGTGACCAGGACTTGTCAATTCCATCTGTCCAGGGAGGGGAAGAGGCCAGCTGTAAAAGGTTGATATCAGGGGAAATATTTTTCATACTTACAGGAACTTCAACAAATTGAGCATCCCGTACACGAGGAACTACCTGAGGAACCGATTTGGTTCTAAACTGTTTATAGAATGGAGTAAACACTTGATAGGGTTCGCCATTTTCTTTCAAGGTCTCTGAGGGGGGAAGGAGCATTGTCCCTTCAAAGATTTTGACAATCAACCCTTTTTCAACCAAATGGATGGCAAACTCTTCATCTCGAATCCTTTGTTTAGGGTGATACGATCGATTAAAATAAACAGCGTCAAACTCAAGTTCATTAAGAAGTGCATGTACCGTTTGCGGCAGTGAAGTGTTGGAAACATAAAGTTCACCGCCAATTTCACGAATAGATATTTGTAATGATTCCAAATTTCGGTGTGTCCAATGTTTAAATGCTGTGCCTAAATCGTCTTCCAACACATAAATCGGTAGAATTTCCCCATGAAGAGAAGCTTGAGAGAGTGCAGGATGGTCATGTAACCGTAAATCATTTCGCAACAATACAATAATTCTCATCATTTCACGACTCCTTGCGCAATTTTACACTTTTGCCTCACATCTACCTTCTCTAAATCGTCCCATAAATATACGCGAGTACTTATTAAAACCGAAAAAAGCGCTCATTAATTGATAGGCGCGCTTTTATACATTATTTTACAACGATTACTGTACATGGTGAATCTTTGACTACTTTCTCACTGACTGAGCCTACAAAAAACTTCTGAAAGCCAGACTTTCCACTATTTCCAACGAGAATCACATCGGCTAGTTCCTGATCCGCTAAATTCGTCAAGGCCTGAGCAGCATGTCCATTAAGTGCGACGATTTGCCCTTCAATATTGTGTTTATTAAACTGTAACTGAATAAATTCACTCATTTTATTAGAATATTCTCTGGCTAGTTGATTTGGCGAACTTGGATTGGGAGGGACAGGGAGTTCAGCCGTCATTTCCGTTAACGTTGGTGTTGATACTAATGGTTGGTGTGAATAGGCAATATCCCCACTAAACACATCTTCGTTTACATAAGCTACAATTAATTTGATCGATGGTTGGAGCTTCATCAAATCAACTGCTTGCGCTAATGCCACTCGACTCCCTTCAGACCCGTCATAACCAACAATCATCTTGGTAAACATTAATGAAAACCCCTTTCTTAATTGAACATAGGGAACACATTAGTAATCAGGACCCATAGAACAGTGAAGAAAATTTAAGAATAGCTTAAATTATAAATACCCATCCTGAAATTTCATAAACGCATACGGGTTGACAGAATAATAATTCTCTTCCAAATGTATTGACAATTTAAAAAACTGAGTGATAATCTATATAGGTAATTAAAATTCATTGAGAAAAGGAGGTACGTGTCATGATTAAAAAATTTGAAAAAATAATAAATTTCATAGTTCATCCGTACCTGCCGGTTAATTCTCTTTAATTAAACAATAAAGGCACAGGTATGGATTCCTGTACCTATTTTCATGCGCACGCATCTGGAAACAGGGCGTGTGCTTTTTTGTGTTCTTTAATTGCCAAATTTTGGTTGTTCCAGTGCAAGCTGTGACATATAAAAAAAGAAAAGGAGTGCTGACGATGAACTATCAGCAACAGAAACAGAAACAAATATTAATCAAGGAATCTCTAGAAGGTGGCTAGTGAAAATCCCAACCTAAATAGGAAGAAGGAAATGACATGTTCTCGGTATTATTCAAATTAAGATGGTTTTTCAAAGAAAATTGGAAGCGGTATACCCTAGCGGTGTCGTTACTCATGGTAACGAATGTATTAGAGGTAATTCCTCCATGGTTACTTGGCGAATCCATCGACGCAATTTATCAACAAACATTAACATCAAGGTTACTCATGACTTTCATACTGGCGTTGATTGCCGTTACAGTCGTGAACTATTTAAGTAACTTTGTTTGGCAGTATCAATTATTCGGTGGGGCATATGTCATTGAAAAGCAATTGCGTAGTCGTTTAATGAAACAGTTTTTACGCATGACCCCTACGTTTTATGAAAAGAACCGTACAGGTGACTTAATGGCGCGTGCTACCAACGATTTAAAAGCAGTTTCAACTACTGCAGGGTTCGGCATATTGACATTAATTGACTCATCCCTTTATATGCTTACGATTTTGGTGACAATGGGAGCTCTCGTTAGTTGGAAATTGACATTTGCCGCACTGCTGCCATTGCCAATTCTTGCGATACTCATGCAAATTCTTGGCAAGCGCATCCACGAGAAATACATGAAAGCACAGGACGCATTTGGTGATATGAATGATCGTGTGCTTGAAGCTGTTGCGGGAGTTCGCGTTATTCGAGCCTACGTACAAGAACGTGCATCCGAGAAACAATTCGATGACATGACGGAAGATGTATATGAGAAAAATATGGAAGTCGAAAAGATTGATGCCTTGTTCAACCCAATTACGAAAATCCTAACAGGTGTCAGTTATATGATTGGTCTTGGATACGGAGCATACTTAGTTTCGAATGGGCAGATGACTTTAGGTGATTTGGTCGCATTCAATGTCTATCTTGGGATGATTATTTGGCCAATGTTTGCAATAGGCGAATTGATTAACGTGATGCAACGTGGGAATGCATCTTTAGATCGAGTGCAAGAAACACTGGACTACGAAGAAGATGTAATAGATTCAGTACATCCGGTTGTGGTGGCTGAACCAAAGCGTATTCACTTCAAAGATGTGAACTTCCAGTATCCACAATCTACATCGGCGAATTTAAGTGATATTAACTTGCAATTGGAGCAAGGGCAGACGCTTGGTATTGTTGGGAAAACTGGAAGTGGGAAAACCACATTGATTAAACAGCTTTTGATGGAATATCCAGCAAGTGATGGCACACTGTCATTTGATGGCGTGTCGATTGAGAATCAAACCAAGGATCAGGTTCGAAACTGGATAGGCTATGTACCGCAAGATCATGTTTTGTTCTCACGTACTGTCAGGGAAAATATACTATTTGGTCATCCAGAAGGAACGGAGGCTGATATTTCTAAAGCGATTCGTTTATCTCATTTCCAAAAAGATTTGGAAATGTTGCCTCAAGGACTTGAAACACTAGTCGGTGAAAAAGGAGTTGCGCTATCGGGTGGACAAAAGCAACGAATCTCGATTGCACGTGCACTAATCAAAAATCCGGAAATTTTATTACTGGATGATTCATTATCCGCAGTTGATGCAAAAACAGAAGCACGTATCATTGAGAATATTCAACAAGAACGTAAAGGGAAAACCACGATTATTACGACACATCGTCTATCGGCGATTCAACATGCTGACTGGATTATCGTGTTGGACGACGGTGCGATGATTGAAGCAGGTACACATGAAGAATTGCTTGCCAAAGAGGGCTGGTACAAAGAACAGTTCGACCGCCAGCAAATTGAGGAGGTGTCATCATGAGTACAGGAAAAAGACTATGGCAATATGCCCTTCATTATAAAAAACTATTGATTTTGGGCATATCCTTGCTTACGGTTGCAGTAGCTGCTGATTTGGCAGGACCACTCATTGCAAAAAAAATTATTGACGACCATATTGCAGGATCAGATGGTAATGCCATCGCATTTGAACCGATTGCAATCTTACTTGGTGCATTTTTTGTGCTAACAATCGTAGCGGCTATTTTCCGATATGGCGAGTATTTATTACTACAAAAAGCGGCAAATCGCGTGATTCAAAAAATGAGGAATGACGTGTACAAACACATTCAAACTTTGCCAATTCGTTATTTCGATAATTTGCCAGCTGGTAAAGTGGTTGCCCGAATTACGAATGATACAGAAGCGATTCGTGAATTGTATGTAACGGTATTGTCTCAATTTGTTTCTAGCGGAATGTACATTACGGGAATTTATGTCGCATTATTCTTCCTCGATTGGAAAATGGCGTCGATTGCATTATTCGTTCTTCCGATTTTGTATATTTGGATGTTTTTGTACCGCAAATACGCGTCGAAATATAATCATATCGTTCGAGCGAAAGTAAGTGACATGAATGCAATGATTAATGAATCCATTCAAGGGATGACAATTATCCAAGCATTTCGTCGTGAAGACCAAATGCAGGAAGAGTTCGAAGTGATGAATCGTGAGCATTATAAGTATCAGAATAAGTTGCTCTATTTAGATGCTGGAACGTCCCACAATTTAGTGGGTGTGATTCGCTCAATTACATTCGTGTTGTTTATATGGTATTTCGGAGGAGCTTCACTGACTGCTAATGCGGCAATTTCAGTGGGTGTGCTATATGCATTTGTTGATTACATCACACGATTATTCAACCCCGTTTCAGGAATCGTCAATCAATTGGCCAAACTTGAGCAGGCACTTGTTGCCGCAGAGCGCGTTTTCCGATTACTCGACCGTTCAGGCGAGGACGTCAGTGATGAAAAAATTGCTCGTTATCAAGGGAATGTTCGTTTTGAAAATGTTTGGTTTGCTTATAAAGATGAAGAATATGTATTGAAAAATATCTCTTTCGAAGCGAAAAAAGGGGAGACAGTGGCACTCGTGGGCCATACGGGATCAGGGAAAAGTTCGATTATGAATTTATTATTCCGGTTCTATGATGTATCGAAAGGTGCCATTACAATCGATGGATTGAACATTCAAGAGCTGTCGCGACAAACAGTCCGGGATCATATGGGGATTGTACTACAAGATCCTTACTTATTTTCAGGAACAGTTGAGTCAAACGTAAGTTTAGGAGACCCCAGAATTTCCCGTAAAAAAGTGCAGGCTTCTTTAGATGCTGTGGGGGGAGAACGTGTCTTGAAACATCTCCCTAAAGGCATTGATGAACCAGTGATTGAAAAAGGAAGCACGCTTTCATCAGGTCAACGCCAATTGATTTCCTTTGCCCGAGCATTAGCTTTTGACCCGGCGATATTAATTCTTGATGAAGCAACGTCAAACATTGATACGGAAACGGAAGAAATCATCCAACATGCAATGGATGTTTTGAAAAAAGGACGTACGACTTTCATTATTGCACATCGACTTTCTACTATTAAAAATGCAGACCGTATTTTAGTATTGGATCGCGGTGAAATTATGGAACAAGGAACGCATGATGAATTGGTGTTATTGGGTGGGCGTTATGAGCAAATGTATCGCTTGCAATCAGGAGTGGCTCTTGACCCGAAGGTTGGGTAAGGGGCACCTTATGAAAAAGGGATGGACAAAGTGACGAAGTCACGGAGTCCATCCCTCTTTAGATGGCAGACCGAAAAAGAGTAATACCAAAGCTACTTGTAAATCTTCGGGTCAGTACCCATTTTCAATCATACACATGAAAAAGCATCAATTCGTGAATCATTTTCTTAACAGTTTCTTCGTCAGGTGGAGTAGAACCGCTTGTCCAAGTGATAGAACCATCTGGTTGGTACTCACCGCTGTAGCGGGCTTGTTTATAGAAAAAAGAAAAGGTCCAACCGGGCAATTGTTTGTTTTCGAACATTGGTTTGAAACTGAAATGCTGTAGCATGGAATCTGCTCCTTTCATAGCTGAAGACGCACCCGCATAGGCTAGGAAAAAGCCGAAAAAGGAGTGGCCAAGTGTTTAATGAACAATTGAAACAAGCCATTGAAAACGAATATAGGGATTATTATTTCTATAAATCCATGATAAAACTGACGGATGATCCGTACTGGCAATCGTTTATCAAACATGCAATGGAAGATGAAAAAAGCCATTATGAAATGTTCCAACAACTCCATTATATGCTGACAGGTGAATTTGTACAAAATCCCGAGAAACCGAACCCACCAACAGATCTAAAACAAGCAGCTAAAGAATCGCTTGTGGATGAGTTGGAAGCCACTGATTACTACAAGGAAATGCTACTGACTGTCCCCATCCCCCAGGCTTACAACCCGGTATTCATTGCCATGCACGACGAAATGGAACACGCGATCCGATTTTCAACGATGTACAATGCGCTTTAAATGAGGTGTTCCCGTTTTTAACAAGCTGCCTATTTCTGTTATAATGTAAGGCAGCTTGAAAGAAAAAGGTGAACAACTTGAACTTTATATGGACATTACTATTCATGGCACTCATAGGTGCAATAATCGGAGGATTTACGAACCATTTGGCAATAAAAATGCTGTTTCGCCCACATGAGGCGAAATATATTGGCAACTGGCGGGTGCCGTTTACACCGGGCCTAATTCCTAAACGTCGTGATGAGCTGGCTAAGCAAATGGGACGAACAGTGGTTGAACATTTATTGACACCAGAAACGTTTAAACGACGATTTTTTTCAAATGACATGCGACAGAAAGCGCAGTTGTGGATTCAAGATCAAATAGCAAAACAGATATTTGAATCGGAAATGACCATTGGGCAATGGTTGTCTAAAGCTGGGATTGAAGAAGTACCAACTCGGATAGAGGGAAAAATCGATTCGATAATTAATGAGCAAATGGCTTCGATTGAATCGAGATTCGCTAACAAAACAGTTCGAGAACTGGCGCCAGAACAATGGTTGGAAAAGGCGGATGAACGAATTCCAGAGATTGTTACGTACATGATTGGAAAAGGGGAAACGTACTTCGAATCATTTGAAGGGCGTCAAACCGTGAAACGCTTGATCGACGATTTCCTATCTTCTAAAGGTACATTGGGAAACATGATTAATATGTTTATGGGCGATTCATCGTCAATCGTAGATCGTGTGCAACCAGAAATCCAAAAATTCCTACATGCACCTGGCACTTCAGCGATGTTGTCAAACATGATTCGCGGGGAATGGGAAAAGTTAAAAGATCGCCCATTAAATGAGTTGATCGGCGGATTTGATATTCAGCCAATATTGACTACGGTTAAATCGTATGTAAAAAAAGAACTTGCGGTTGAAAAAAGACTGGATGCTACGATACAATTATATTGGTCCACAGGTGCAGAATGGACCGCTATCAACCTAACACCAAAACTTATTGAGTTTGCTTTTTCACAAGGTGAAATCAAACTTGAAGAAACCATTCGACGACTAAAACTAGAAGAGATGGTAAAAGAACAAGTTGACTCATTTCCAGTGGAACGTTTGGAAGAACTTGTTTTAGGTATTTCAAAAAGAGAATTTAAAATGATTACGGTACTCGGAGCGGTACTTGGTGGACTAATTGGACTTGTGCAAGGTGGAATTGTGTACGTAATGAATATGATGTAGGGGTGAATCACATGACAGTAAACATTTATGATGATATCAACAAATTAGAAAACACGTTTAGAAATACTGCGGAATTTGAAGCGGTGAAACAAGCGGTTATCGACATGAAATCCGATGAACAAGCACTTGCTTTATTTAAAAGTTTCCGGGATTTACAAAAGTCTTTACAAGAAAAACAAATGCAAGGTGAAGAAATTACTGGGGAAGAACTTGAGTATGCTCAAAAAACGGCCCAGTTAGCACAGGCAAATCCCAAAATCGAAAAAATGCTCCATACTGAAATGGCACTAAGCGGGTTAGTAGAAGAAGTGAATCGTGTTCTATTAAAACCAGTACAAGCATTATATGAAGGACTTTAAACCAGCCGAGTGCTGGTTTTTTTGTATGTGTGTGTGCCAGAATTAGTTTTTTAAACTATCTAGACTTCTAGCGATTCTTATGATATAATCAAAAAATCCTTTAAATTGTGTTACTTTACTTGAATTAAACCTTCACTCATATGAGTGGAGGTTTTTTTTGTGCCCTAGAGTATCTTTTAATAAAAATACCATAATGTTTTTTTGCACAAAGAAAAACAGACTCTACAAAGTAGAGTCTGTTGAAATGTTGGAATTATGCTTTTTGAACGTTTGAAGCTTGAGCTCCACGAGCACCTTGCTCAACGTCGAAAGTTACTTTTTGACCTTCGTCTAAAGATTTAAAACCTTCACTTTGGATAGCTGAGAAATGT
>Ga0209013_10003543_pt1 | contig 13878 bp, 17 predicted proteins | sample Cruoilmetagenom2_FD_187291 | JGI IMG/M metagenome (GOLD analysis project Ga0209013, IMG submission 187291) | Oil polluted marine microbial communities from Coal Oil Point, Santa Barbara, California, USA - Sample 2 (SPAdes) (version 2) | ecosystem: Environmental > Aquatic > Marine > Oil seeps ... | reverse complement strand
GGCCGTGTAACATGGATAATCCCCCTGTCGACAAGATCTGCGACGATGTCTGCTTCCGCCCTTCCCATACCTCGAGCCACCATGGCAGCTGTGCCCATGCGGATACCACTGATCGCGCCCGGTTTTTGCTCGTCCCCCGGCAGGACATTCCTGTTGAGAACGATATTTGATCTTTCCAGTGCTTTTTCCACCAGGCCGGCATCACTCCCCCTTGATGCGACATCGATGATAACCTGGTGGGTATCGGTTCCATTGGTTAAAACACGATACCCTTTCTTGATGAATTGTTCAGACAAGGCCCGGGCCGTATCGATGGTTTTTTCTTGAATGGCTGCAAAGGGTTTTCCCATGGCTATCTTCAAAATCACTGCCTTGGCTGCAATACTGTTGACGGCGCTGGTTCCCTGACAACCGGGGAATACGGATTTGTCGATTTGTTTCGCAAACGCCTTCCTGCATAGGATAATGCCACCTCTTCCGCCCATCATTGTTTTATAACATGTCAACGTAACGAAATCAGCGACGGGTACAGGGCTTGGAATTACCCTGGCGGCCACCAGACCTCCGACATGAGCCATATCGACCATAAAGTGTGCCTGAATCGATGCCGCCGTCTCAGCTATTTTTTCATAATCTATCAATCGCGGATATGAGCTGGCACCCGCAACAATCATCTTGGGTTTAAATGCCTTTGCCTGAGATGTCAGGGCTTCGTAATCGATCAATCCCGTTTTTCGATCGACACCATAGTGTTGAATCTCAAAGCACTTCCCGGCAATCGAAACAGGATGACCATGAGAAAGGTGGCCACCGTGTGAAAGGGTCATGGACAGAATTCTGTCTCCAATATCGAGAACTGAAAAATAAACCCCAAGATTGGCAGATGTCCCGCTATGCGGTTGCACGTTTGCATGCTCTGCGGTGAAAAGCGCTTTTGCTCTGGAAATCGCCAGACGCTCCACGGCATCTGCATTGACACAACCGGCATGGTATCGTCGGCCTGGATACCCTTCGATGGTTTTGGTATTGAATACGGATCCGAGGGCTTCCATAATGGCCGGGGGCGAATGATTCTCAGCCGCAATGAGGTCGAGCGTTTCTTCCAAACGCCGAGCTTCCTTATGAACCAGGTTGGCAATTTCCGGGTCTTCGTTCTGTAGCGCAGACATGGATGACCTTAAAATAGTATTTTATGCGGTATGGCATCTGATACCGTAGATGCCATAAGATCGACAATCCCGTAAGATTTTTAATCGGGAGTGGAAGAATCACCTGCAGGGTCCTGCTCAACCACAAAGGTCTGGACCAGGTTGAAAAGTTCATTGACGCCGAATGGTTTTGCTAAAAATGCATCAGACCCCTGTTCCTTCGCCTTTATTTCATTTCCCGGCAAATCTGAGAAAAGCACAACGACCGTTCTTGGACTGGCTTCCTTTACCTTGGGCACCAGCGCAAGGCCGTCAATTTTCTGCAGGTTGACATCCGCAATGATCATATCGGGAAAGCCTGATTCCTCAAAAGAAATCCAGGCATCGAACCCGTTGTCGAATGTCAGAATCTCTCTGTTGACACTGTACATTAACGTGCCGGCAATAAAATCTCTGACGATGACGTCTTCATCGACAACAGCTATTTTCACGTTTGCTATAATGGTAGCCTCACGCAACTTTTAGAAACTGCATATCACTGATGGTTTTACTAAAAGTAATGGTTTCACAAATCTTATTTAGGTTTTTCTCGAGCGCCTCCTGCTTATGCTCTTCAAGAGAATGCCCTTTGGCAAAAGCTTCAGCCATGATCGCCAGCAGTTTAACTCTCTGATAAAAAACAGGCTCGAATTTCAACCCATCTTGAGAGTTTTCATCCCATCCAAAAAACGCGATATCCTCTGCCAACCCCACAGCATCGACTTTTACAAACTCAGCGTTCTCCAGGATGCTGTGTTCACGATAATTGCCAAGGGGATATTTGCTCAAATATGACTTGGTCATGATGATAAGAAGCTGAAGCCTTGAGATAAAAATATCGTCCAGTTCCATTTCCCTCATATTTTCCGGCTCTGATCCCAGTCTGAGCATTTTAAACACCTCCCCTTTCAGCAGTGGTGTTAGTAAAAATTGTGGTCTATCCGTTTTTCTCGTATGGTTTCCCACATTCTTTACATCGGCCATCCGGACCGATCACACCGATGCAGCTTTCATCGACACACAAGGTCCGGTTCTCCCAATCCGTATCAAACACGGCTTCAGTCGAATTCTCGACCTCAAGATCGCTCTCATCGGGAACATCCGTCTCCACTGTATCGGTCGCTCTATATTCAAAGCCTTCGTACGGTTTGCCACATTCGTTGCACTGGCCATCCGGACCGATCACACCGATACAACTCTCATCCAAACACAAGGTTCGGGTCTCCCAGTCTATGTCTGCCTGGGATTTTTTTTTATTTGGCATAATGACATCTTCTTATTAGGATGGATTGAATGACTTTTCTGCTCCAAGGTCTTTTTGTGTGTTGACGCTCTCTATCAATGATTCAATGATGGCTTCCTGCACCTGACTTGTGGTTTTAAATCTGACGCCGATGCCATCCGGCGCAGCACGGACAACAGTAGCCGGTATTTTAAATGCACTCCCGTCCCTGGAAAGCGACATGGATAGAACGATCTCTTCCCCAACGGAGAAAGCTTCTCGGGTTTTAATAAAAACACCACTCGTGCTGATGTCTTCAATATAGTCTTTAAAAACCCTTTCCGAATCGGTGTAATCAACACTGACGAAACAGTCTACGCGGACATGCTTCCGCTCACTTTCATCAATACTTTTTCCCGGGATCTCTGTTTCCAGCTGTTTCAGAAGTTCCCTCAAACGGTCTTCGGACATTTTATGAATCAGTTCAACAAGGCGGCCAATGGTACCATACCTTTCCAATTCTTCTTCTGAACGCATCATCTGAAATCCCCTTAAAGAATAGAATCGTGAGGTGTTGAAATACATGCCCAATACAGCATATCCAGCCAAAGCTATCGATAGGGCAGGAAATTGAACCAAAAATATATCTTAATTTATTGCACTCGGGAGGTCAATAGGAGAAATGCCATTGCCACCTTTTGATTTCTGCTATATAGGCATACAGGACATGACCCGCTTAAAACAACCCATCGGTATCACTCGTGTGGCATACGCCTGCTTGAGCGGCCTGTTGCTGACGGCTTCTTTTCCCGTGATCGGAAAAGGTGCCGTGGCCTGGTTTGCCCTGGTACCCTTATTGGCTGCCTTGAGAAACATGTCTGCTTTCAATGGCCTTCGAATCGGTTTTCTAACCGGAATTGTCCACTATCTGACTCTTTTGTACTGGTTTGTTCCCTTCTTGAACACCTATGGCCCATTTCCGGTGGTTATCTGCATGGGCATTCTTTTACTCTTGTCATCATATTTGGCAATCTATGTCGGACTTTTTTCAATGGCAATCACATGCATTGGCAGGTCTATTACCTCACTGCTTTTTACAGTACCGACACTATGGGTTTCGCTCGAATTTGTCCGGTCTCTCCTTTTCGGTGGATTCCCCTGGGAACTCATAGGTCACACACAATATAACGCGTTGCACATCATACAGATTTCAGATATAGTAGGTGTTTACGGGATATCTTTCCTGATATTGATGTCAAATGGGCTGCTGTTCCTCCTGTATCTGCATGTTGTCAAGCAAGACTGGCAAGGGCAAAAAACAGATAATAAACAGATATTAGCCTATTCCCTTATGGTCGGCGGAATGATCGGGGCGGTCTGGTGCTACGGTGCGTGGCGAATTCCCACGATGGAAGACAAGATAGCACGGGCACCGCATAAAAGGATCGCTATTGTTCAGGGGAATATAGATCAGACAAAAAAATGGGATCCGGCATATCAGATATCGACCATAGAGAAGTATCTCGAACTGTCGAAAACAGAACCGACCCATCGGCCGGACCTCATTGTCTGGCCGGAAACATCCATGCCGTTCTACTTTGCCAACCACGGTCCCCTGACAAAAATGGTTGTCGAAGGAATTCAGTCCGGCGAAACAGATATCCTGCTTGGAAGCCCGGCCTATAAAAGAGAAGCGAAACAGATTCAATACTACAACCGTGCATTTCTGGTCCGTTCCGATGGGATTATTGCCGATGAATACGACAAGGCACACCTCGTTCCTTTTGGTGAATATGTTCCTTTGAAACGATGGCTTCCTTTTCTGGGAAAATTAGTCGAACATGTGGGAGATTTTTCCACCGGATCCGTTGGCGACACACTCGACTGGGGGAAGCATAAGATAGGGACACTGATCTGCTATGAGCTCATTTTTCCGTTTCTGTCCCGAGTCGCCGTACAAAACGGGGCCGAGCTGCTCATCAACATCACCAACGATGCCTGGTATGGCAAGACGAGTGCCCCTTATCAACATTTTTCCATGGCGATTTTCAGAACGGTTGAAACACGACGAGCGCTTGTAAGATCCGCCAACACCGGCATCAGCGGATTTATCGATCCGATTGGAAGGGTTGTTTCAGAGACACCGCTTTTTGAAGATGCCATCATAGGAGAAGATATCCCCTTTATGAGCGGACAGACACCCTATGTCCGGTTTGGAGACATGTTTGCCATTTCTTGTATTATTGCCGCAATGGTTATTATTCTGCGGGAACAAACAAACCGAATCAAATCGATCAGAAAGAAATTTAGGAGGAAATAATTATGTCACTTGAGCTAAAACAGGCCATTAAGGATCTTGAACTGCAGCTGGAAAACCTGAAAGAGTATCTTTGACATAGAAGGAAAGGAAAAACGTCTCAAAGAAATCGAAACCACTTTTGCAGGAAAAGGGTTTTGGGACAACCCTGACGGTACGACCGCCATCTTAAAAGAGCGCACGTCCCTCACGGATAAAATAGCGATCTACACCGAACTGAAATCAGATCTCGAAGAGTGCGATATTCTGATGGACCTCGCCATCGAAGAATCCGATGCGGATACCGTCGACGAGGTAACCCGGTCCATCGCCGATATCCAGGATCGAGCCCGGGCTCTTTCCCTCAAACTCATGCTGGATGGTGAGGACGATGAAAAAAACGCCATTGTTTCCATCAATGCGGGTGCCGGTGGCACTGAAGCGCAGGACTGGGCTGAAATGCTCTTCAGGATGTACTCACGGTGGGTCGAGAGAAAAGGCTATAAACTCAATGTGATCGATTACCAGCCAGGCGATGAGGCCGGGATCAAAGGCGTCACATTTACAGCAGCGGGGGAATCTGCCTTCGGTTACATGCGTTCCGAGAGCGGTGTGCATCGACTGGTCCGCATTTCGCCCTTCAATGCCAGCGGTAAGCGTCATACATCCTTTGCATCCGTCTTTGTCTACCCGGAACTGGACAGCAGCATTTCCATTGACATCGAAGACAAAGACCTGAGGGTTGACGTTTACCGTGCAAGTGGCGCCGGAGGACAACACGTCAATAAAACCAGCAGTGCTGTCCGTATCACACACATGCCCACAGGAATCGTCGTCCAGTGCCAGCAAGAAAAATCGCAGCACCGGAACAGGGAGATGGCCATGAAAGTACTGATGGCCCGCCTTTATCAGGCTGAAAAGCAGAAGCAGGAAGAAAAAAAGCAACAACTTCACCAAAACAAGGATGACATTGCATGGGGCAACCAGATTCGGTCTTACGTGCTGCATCCGTACCAGATGGTCAAAGATCATCGGGTAAATCTCGACATCGGAAATGTCAATGCCGTCCTGGATGGAGATATCGACCCATTTATCGAGAAGGTCCTGCTATCGCGCAAAACATAGACCTAAGATGAGCGATCGCCGATCTTACCGCATCTACGGCGTCAGATGCCATACCGCATAGTTCACTATAGCGAAATAGCATCTTCCTTGTAGCTACGGCAACCTTGACAATCGCTCAACTTAGGACAGACAAGAAGAACCTATTTTTATAAATTCGGCATGATGATGCTATTTATAGCGTTTGTCAAAATAACGTCCCGAAATCGCTTCGGCCATTGCTATATACACAAATAAAGAGGTCAGGTTTTCTGGAAACCCGACCTCTTTATTTGTTTTTGTAACCTTTTTATCGTTGAAACGTTATGGATTCAAGGTGAAGCTCTTCAATCAATTTTACATCGAACACAAAAACAGCTTGTTTGCGTACCTCATGCGCATGACCGGTGACTACTATTTAGCATCGGATATTCAGCAGGAGAGCTTCACACGACTTTTGGCTCGATATCGATCGAGTGCCTGGTGCAAAGCACTGCTCTTCAAAATTGCAAGAAATGCAATGATCGATGAAAAACGCAAAAGTCGAGATGGAAAAAGACAGGAGTTAACAGAAGATCATGGTGCTCAAGATCACGAACATGATTTAATGATCAGGGAAACCTACCGTGAGGTATTGAAAGCCTTGCAGCGCCTTGAGCCCATGGAACAGGATATCCTGAACTTGAAAATAAGCAGCAATTTAACCTACCGGGATATTGCCGGTATCGTTGGAATCAGTGAAGCGAACGTCAAAATTAAAATTCATCGTGCCCGGATTAAATTAAAATCAATCCTGAAAAACGAGGTATAAAATGGACCATTTAACCAGTCTATTCATCGATGACGAAATGACTATGGATGATAAAATTTCTTTTGTTCGTCATCTCAAAAATGCGCCTTCGACTGCGGATGAAGCACTGCATTTATTGAAACAGGAAATGCTTATTCGAGGAGAAGTCGTTACACACATCCCCAAAAGTACCTTTGCAACCACGACGGCATGGGAAAAAATACGGGCCTTTATGGTACAACCTAAAAGCCTTGTAACGGCATCCCTGGCAGCAGCCGTTGCTGTCTTGATTCTTGTCCTGTCATCTCCCCAAGTCACCCTTCAGCCAAATCGATTTGTCATTTATCGACCGGATGTTACCCGTGCAGAAATTACCGGCACTTTCACAGACTGGCAAAGGGTTCCCATGCAAGCGGTGGGAAGTAGCGGATATTGGGAAATTGTACTGGCACTGCCGGAAGGCGAACACCGATTCAGCTATATATTGAACGGACAGGACAGTTTTCCCGACCCTACCATATTGACCAGGGAGCAGGATGACTTCGGCGGTCAAAACTCGGTCCTCTTCGTGGGAAACACGGTATGAGCAGGCTGGCCATTTCTATGATCCTCGCTGCATGGACTCTTGGGGGATGCGCCACGCATACTCAAAATATCAAAGGAAATCAGGTTTCACTATGCCTGAAAGATACCAGCAGTCAGGCGGTGTTCTTCGCAAGTTCGCTGGACGGATTTCAGCGCCACCCACTGACCAGGCATACCAAAAACACCTGGCGCATAAACCTTCCCGCCAACCAGGAATTCACGTACTTTTATATCATGGACAGTCAGCCGTTTATACCGGATTGCCGATATAAAGAGAAGGACGATTTTGGATCTGAAAACTGTATTTTTACACCGGATTTGTAACCTTTTATCGCCCCATCCGTTGTTATGGCAGAAACCAAAACACCAACGGAGGAAAATTATGAAAAAACTTCTATTGATACTGATGGCTCTGATGCTTTGGGTATGTCCTGTCTGGGCAGATGAAATTGACGACGCACTGCCGGAGAACACCAGTCTTCAGATAAGAAACAACACCCGCCAAATGGTTCAGGCCGGCTTCTCCAAAGACGATGCAATCCAGCTGACCCGCTCCATGCTGCAACATCGGTTTCAGGAGAGATACACGATCCAGGCCCAGAATACGCTCATGGAGACAATGCAGTCGGGCCTTCCTGTAGATCCGGTCATGAACAAAGCGTTTGAGGGGATGGCCAAAAACAAACCAGATGAAACCATTGTCCAGGCTATGAAGAAGACACAGTCGCGCTTTGCCTATGCATATCGGAAAGCACAGGAATTAACGACGGATGAAGAGACTCAAAACAGACTTGGACTGTCGATTGTCCAGTGCATGGGAGCCGGTCTCCAGGATGAGAACATCGAGCGTGTCATGGCACAACTACAGACCCGCACCCGTCTGATGTCACAAAACAAGGCAGATGAACTGTGCCTGCAGACATTTCTGACGGCAAGGACCATGGCCCGCCTGGGTGTCGATCCGGACAATGTTTCCCATGTGGTTTCTCAGGCACTTCAAAACCAATTTGCCGCCAGAGAAATGCAGCAGTTACGTTCGAATTTTAACAGCCGGTCCCACGAAATGTCTCCAAATCAACTGGCAAATCAGTTTGCGCAGAAAATAGGTCAGGACGAAAAACCCGGGGATTCAGGCTCCGACCAAGGCAGCGGCAGTGGACCTGGAAACACTTCGGAAGATACGGGTGGCTCGAAGAGCGGATCAGATACTGGCGGCTCCGGCAGCTCCGGGGGCTCTGGTGGCTCTGGTGGGGGTTCCGGCGGCTCCGGGGGGGGCAGCGGAAAGCAATAGTCATCACTTGTAACATCCAATTTAAAGGCAGGTCCCTTGATGAGGGATCTGCCTTTTTTTATGTGCGCCCGGCAGGGAAGGAGAATCCATCGTCATAGGCAAAATGAGTGCTCTAAGATAGAAAAGCAGGCCTAAATTATGGGTTTATGCCATGCTTACAGCATGTTACTTCGGTCCGACCCGAATTACCGAATTAAGTAGAATGAAAAAATAGGATCTAAGTGAGGAAAACAATGAAACCAGAAGAAATTCGCAAAATTCGAGCAAACCGCCATCATCTGATGGCCCGTTCAATAAGCAGCCGAAAAAGAACAAAAAGAGTAAACGTAACCGTGGCGCTCAAAAAGGTCATAAAGGCCACCACCAACAGATGCTTAATCCAACCAAAACTGAAAACATCTTGCCGGAAACTTGCAACTGCGGCCGTTTGATTTTGGATCCTGACAGCATAAAACCCTTTTATACCCATCAACACATTGAGTTGCCAATAATCGAACTTGATGTGATGCATTTAATTCTTAATCAGGGCAAATGCCAATGTGGCAAAACCGTAAAAGCTATAATACCGACTCAATATAGCAGCGGATATGGTCCAAAGCTATCGGCGGTTATTTCAGAGCTATCAGGCTCCCATGGTGCAAGCAGACAAACAGTTGCAGACTTTTGCCGATCTGTTTTGGGCTTGCCGATTTCAACCGGCGGTATTCAGCAAGTGATCGACCGAACATCGGCGGCCATCGCCCCCATTTATAATGCAATTGCAGATCAGGCTCGGACAGCAAATGTTAATGGTGTTGATGAAACCTCCTGGTTCCGACGTGGCAAGCTGCAATGGCTATGGACGATGGTCAATACGACCGTTGCGTTTTTTATGATCCATCCTAATCGATCCATGAAAGCCTTCTCGCAGCTAATTGACGATTGGAAAGGAATCCTGATCAGTGACCACTATGGCGTATATGTCAACTGGGTCAATAAACGCCAGGCGTGCTTGGCACACTTGATCAGAAAAGCAAAAGCACTGACCGAACGAAAAAACGATTCGATCAAAACCTTCGGACAATCTATTTTAAAAGAACTGCAGCTGTTATGCCACTGGGCAAAAGATCCACCAAATGAAAAACAATGGACCGATTTTTATTCAAGACTTCTTTTGCTTTTGATACTCCATGAAGGCGCTGATAATGAAGCCGGCCAGCTTGCCCGTTCCATTGGCAGGCAACTTGAATCTTTATGGGTTTTTCTTGACGAAAATGGGGTCGAGCCAACCAATAACAGAGCTGAACGTGCATTGCCATTACATTCTTTTCAATGGTGGCCTTCATATCAAGATATGCAAGCCTACCTTTAATAGTTTATAAATGCTCACATGATTGTCTATTCCTTATTTGATCAATTGATTTCGTTTGTAAGTGGCAATTGATTCAGGATATGAAGATTACATCAAATCCATGGAGTTATTAAAATCCAAGGTTTTATGATTTAGTCGTTTAACCCATTAGATTTATTACAAACACAAGATATGGTATGTGGCGATATTTAGAATTTGATCGATGTGACAGTTCAATTTGCGCTTAATCGCCCTACCCGTAGTTTCATAGTCTCATTGTGGTTGACCGATTTCAAAGTTTTGAGATGGTCTTATAACTTTTCATTTCACGCCAATTCGACAGGCCGAAGAGCTCCAATATAACTTTCCTTGACATGTCTCCCTTAACTTGACATAGTAAATTCGCTATTCGCGAATCTCGAACAACAAACGGAGGTGTGTATGATACTAAAACCTCAGGATGTGGTCATTCTTCTCAAATTAGTGGCCCTTGGAAACGAAGATTGGTCGTTTTCAACTATGTCAACTGCATTATATATGAGTCCTTCCGAGGTTCATGCCGGAAGCCATCGCGCGATGGCGGCCAGGTTAGCCGTCAAAACGAATGATCGTATCAAACCAGCCATTCGCAGCTTGGAAGAGTTGCTTATTCATGGCCTTCGCTACGTTTTTGTTCCTGATCGAGGTGAGATAACGCGAGGCATGCCAACCCTTCATGCAGGACCTCCATTGTCCCAGATGCTCGTTTCATCCAGTGACCCTCCACCGGTATGGCCGGATCCGGAAGGAAATGTACGCGGACAATCGTTTTCACCACTGTATAAGTCAGTTCCCAAAGCGGCTGGACAAGATCACCAATTGTACGAACTTCTAGTGTTGACAGACGCCATTCGCGGCGGCCGTCAACGGGAGCGTGAAATCGCTGTGAAGGAGATATCAAAGCGGCTGAAAGGTTATAATGATAGCAAATCCTAATATTCAAATATTAGAGGCCGCCGTTGCACGATTGGGAACGATGGCTGAGAAGATGGCTTTTGTAGGTGGCTGTGCCACGGGGCTGCTTCTTACCGATCCTGCTGCATCGCCAGTGCGCGCCACACTTGATGTGGATGTTATTGTCGAGGTGACAACCTTGGCCCGATACCATTGGCTGTCAGACCAACTTCGCCAGTTAGGATTTATTGAGGATTCAAGTGAGGAAGCACCCATTTGTCGATGGAAAGCCGATGACGTTATATTGGATGTCATGCCTACGGATCCCAAGATTCTTGGTTTTGGCAATCAATGGTTCACGCCTGCATATGAAGCTTCTGAATGGACTGTTCTTCCATCTGGGAAACAAATACGATTATTGCCGGCCCCCTATTTCCTTGTCACAAAATTCGAGGCCTTTGCCTGCCGTGGGAAAAATAATTATTTGATGAGCCGTGACATGGAGGACATCGTTACTGTGATCGATGGGAGACCTGAGATTGTATCCGAAATTAAGCAAGCCAGTGACGCGCTAAAAGCTTATCTGGTCGCATGCTGTTCTGGACTTTTAAAAGAAAGAGATTTTCTGGATGCATTACCTGGACATTTATTGCCGGATGCAGCCAGTCAGTCCAGATCAGTTGTGGTTATCGATCGGCTCAAAGCAATTGCCGGGAGCTAGTATACAATAGACCAATTAGCATTTGACGATTCAGCCAAATCTTTTAGCTTACAAACGGAAGCCTTAAAAAGCCTTATTACGTAAATTATTCAAGATTTGAGCAATCTGACAAATTTGTAACACCATTGATTGTATGATTAAAAGTAGACTCTTGAAATATTAGGAGTATATCTACATATTGTGGTTGGGTAATCTTCGATTTTTTTCATCAATGCTCTGTTATCGAACATTTCGATATCTGATCAGGTTTAAACCCATCATGGATACCACTACCTCGTTTTCTTGATTGAGCATCTCACAAAAGGAGTACAACACACCTCTGTCAGGTTTGCTTCGGGATGGTTTCACTTTGTGTACTCTAACCCGCAATGTAAGCTTATCGCCTGGGCGCACGGGTTTAAGCCAGCGAATTTCATCTACACCCGGACTTCCCAAACTGGCAGGGCCTGGAAGGTAATACTCGACGTACAAGCGCATAAATAGACTGCAAGTGTGCCACCCACTGGCAATTAAACCTCCATACACAGTTTCTTTGGCTTTCTCCGGATCCGTGTGAAAAACTTGTGGATCAAAACTTTTCCCAAACAGGATGATTTCTTCTTCGGTAATCGTAGCTGGGCCAAACTCATACACAGTTCCCTCGACAAAATCTTCCAAATACCTTTCCTGCGTTGTGTTGTTAAAGGTACTTATTTTCATTTATGCTCCCCCTTCCCCGATGCCATTCTTCTAACCAACCAATAAAACAGCGCAGGGTATATTCTGCTTATATTTCTATCTAAACTTGAAACAGGTCATTCAATACATCATAATATTATCTGCGGCCTATGTTATGGGCCGAATCATTATAACCCAAACGACGGAGGTGTACCATGAAAACAAAGCAAGCTGTTCAACATTTTCTTGATTATCACAGGAGCAATTCCAAAAAAAAATACGTATCGTAATTACAGCTATGCCCTTGGCTATTTTCAGATCGAGTTTGGTGACAGAGCAATAGAATCCATTACTCCGGACGATATTCTCGAATTTCTAACCGAACTGACCACAAATTCCAAACAAACGACCAAGCGACTCCGCTATTCCAATCTCAAATCATTTTTTAACCATATCCAATCTACGTTTCTGCCAACATTGAGTAACCCGTGTGATTCGCCTACTCTAAAGAAAACCTTTAGAAGTAGGGGTGCCAAACATTGGCCCATGATCGAGAAAGACATTATTGATGAAGTTATTTTCCGAACTGAGAATCCCAGAAACCGTCTGATGCTGGAATTGATGGCACGTGGAGGGTTGAGAATTGGCGAGGTGCTGAACCTACGATCAAAGAATTGCCAAGGGTGCAAATTGATTCTTTCCGATACCAAGGGTGGCAGAGAGATGGAGGTCGCCTTCATTCCCCAGAAAATAGCTGACCGTCTCAAGGAATACATCCAGCATTCCGGCTTAAAACCACAATCCAAGATTTTTCCGATAAGCTATACCGCTGCATGGTCGATTGTGGTCAAGGCTGGCAAATTGGTTGGCATTCATCTGAGACCGCACGATCTCAGGCGCCATGCAGCCACATATGCGAGCCGATCCGGTACGCCTATTGAGATCATTTCAAAAGTTGTGCTCCGTCATTCCAACTTGTCAACGACCCAAAGATATCTTGGTAAGGTCAGTGACACCGAGGCTATGAGATGGATTGAAAATCTTTATGGCTAAAATAGAAAAGGCAGGGTGATTCAGAAAATAGAATCGCCCTGCCCTTAGATTGTATTTTACTGTAATTCTAAACCAGATTCTTGCTGGCCTTGAATGTTACAGCATTTCTGCCTTTGATTTTTATCTGTTCACCTGTTTGAGGATTCCGGCCTTTACGGGTTTTCCGATAAACCTTTTTGAAGGTACCAAAACCAAATATATTTACCTTGCTGCCTCGCGTCTTCAGACCACCTTTTATTCCGTCTAAAAATGAATCATATGCCTTGGCTGCAGCGGCCCTTGATATCTCCGCATCCTTTGCAATCTTTTCGATCATTTCTGCTTTTGTCATAAAACCTCCTCCCTCAGTTTAAAGGTGAAAATAGAATTACCGTCCCAACTTTATAACCAGTGTAGAAACACGATATCTGTATGATCCAACTGTGTCAAGAATTGGAGGTTTCCTTTGATATTTCCACTGCAGAGTCATTTTTAACGGGGGAGAAATAGATGAATGGCGGGCTTGTGAACCTTTAGACTAACGAATGAATTCACCACAATTTTAACATCATAGCTGCTTTTAGATTTCACCTTTATTATGTCAACCGACTGTTTTTATGCTGTTTTCACACTATGTTACAAAGTCTTTTGCCTATGAGGCTCGTCGGGGTCGGTGCAAGTCTTTTGTTTCACAGAATCTAATGTTTTGAAGTTTGAAACGGAAGTCTTTTTG
>Ga0209013_10003542_pt1 | contig 13884 bp, 7 predicted proteins | sample Cruoilmetagenom2_FD_187291 | JGI IMG/M metagenome (GOLD analysis project Ga0209013, IMG submission 187291) | Oil polluted marine microbial communities from Coal Oil Point, Santa Barbara, California, USA - Sample 2 (SPAdes) (version 2) | ecosystem: Environmental > Aquatic > Marine > Oil seeps ... | reverse complement strand
TTTTACATAAGACCGGGTCTCTCCCAGGGCATACTCCAGTTTTGGGTCATAGAGTACTTTAAATCTGGGCTTCCCTTTTATGTGTCTCACATGGCGTGCTAATTCGGGTGGTGCATGATAATTTCCATTTTCTGCATAATACCTTGGCATAAAATCGTGCAGTTCAAACGTATTATCTCCATCAGTAAACCTGGTAATCAGGACAGCTGTATTTTTCTTATATCGCTGGCTTATTGAGTACTCTTCTGAAACATGAATTTCAAAGCTGCCCCCAATTTTCTCATCCAGTAGCTTAGCAAAAACTGAAGACGAATCAAATTCAGGTAAGCAACACCATTCCAGGGAACCGGTTTTAGAAATTAATGCTGCACTCCTGCAATTTCCGATAATACCATAATCCAAATTGTCCATAATTAAATTATCCGCTAAAAGTTTCTTTTTAATTGTTATTGCACTGCAATTTGCCGAAATTTAGAAAAATAAAAATCAATACCCCTTAATTTTATCCAATACATGAGCAAAACTATCATAATCTCAAATAGACTGCCTGTTCAATTGCAAATTGGCAATGGAAGTATTAATGCGATACCAAGTGTGGGAGGCCTGGCTACCGGAATGAAATCTGTCCATTCGGGTGGAGATAGTCTTTGGATTGGATGGAGCGGCCTTACAGATGAAGAAATTCCTAAAGAACTAATCCCAAAAATAGATAAGGCACTCGCCAAACATGGTTCTTCCAAAGTAAATCTCAGTGAAGACGAGGTAAACGGTTTTTATTTTGGATTCAGCAATCGTGCGATCTGGCCATTATTTCATTATTTTTTGCAGTATGCTGAATTTGAATTAGATAACTGGTTGACCTATAAGTCAGTAAATCAAAAATTTGCTGATACTATTGTTGAAAAGGCAGATGAAAATGACACCATTTGGATACATGATTATCAATTAATGCTGGTGCCAAAAATGGTTAGGGAAAAACGCCCAAATTTGTCGATAGGATTCTTCCTCCATATTCCTTTTCCCTCCTATGAAATATTTCGAACCTTACCCTGGCGGGAAGAAATTCTTGAAGGACTATTAGGTTCAGATTTAATAGGTTTTCATACGTATGATTATGAACGTCATTTTTTAAGTTCTGTCAGAAGGTTGCTGGGAAACGAAGTTAGTTTTGATGATATTTACGTTGATGATAGAATTGTAAAGGTCGATTCCTTTCCCATGGGTATTGACTATAAAAAATTTAATGAGGCTGCCAAAGTACACCATCAGCAAAGTGAAGCACAACAATCCGATTTACAGCGCAGGCTCGATCTTCATAAAAAATCAAGTCCGGATGCCAAATTAGTAGTTTCTATTGATCGTCTGGATTACAGTAAAGGTATTGCCAAACGCTTACATGCATTTAAATACTTTCTGGATAAATATCCTCAATACAAAGAAAAGATCAGACTTATAATATTGGCAGTACCATCAAGATCTAACGTCCCTCAATATCAACTATTAAAAAGGGAGATTGATGAACTTGTAGGGCGAATTAATGGAGAATTGGCAACGGTTAGCTGGACCCCTATCTGGTATTTTTACAGATCACTTCCTTTTGAGAATTTAATTGATTTATACACTTCGAGTGATATTGCCTGGTTAACACCCATACGGGACGGAATGAACCTGGTTGCGAAAGAATACATTGCCACAAGAACAGATAAAACCGGGGTTCTTATTTTGAGTGAAATGGCCGGTTCTGCAAATGAAATGAATGAAGCTCTGCTCATAAATCCAAATAATTTTGAACAGATTGCAGACACCCTATATAAGGCAATAAATATGCCTGAATTAGAACAGCAAAGGAGAAATACCATACTGCAAAGACGCCTTGAGCGCTATAATGTTGAGAAATGGGCCAATGACTTTATGGGTTCTCTAAGGGAGCAAAAAAACCGCGATGCCACCAATGTTTCTAAACGCCTAACTGAAAATCTCCTAACAGCTATTCTAAAAAATTACAACAAGGCAAAAAAACGAGTTTTCTTTATTGATTATGATGGCACATTAACTGGCTTTAAAATTGATCCGCAAAAAGCAAGCCCGGATCAATCGCTATTTAAATTATTGGATCAATTGAACGAAAAGGAAGGAAACGATATTTATTTGATTAGTGGACGGGATAAAGAGACGTTTGGTCGCTGGTTTTTACCGAAAAAGTATAATATGATTGCGGAACACGGCGTATGGATTTCAGAAAATGGCGAAGAATTCAGAATGCTTGAAAATGTTAATAAGGACTGGATGGAAAAAATTTACCCTGTATTGGAATCATTTGTGGATAGGACGCCTGGATCATTTATAGAAGAAAAAAATTATTCTCTGGCCTGGCATTACAGAAATACAGATCCCGACTTTGGAGCCAACAGAGCTGCTGAATTGAATACTGTACTTACCAGTCTTATTGGCAATGATGATATAAGTGTATTAAATGGAAACAAAGTAATGGAAATAAAAAGTAGCAATGTGAATAAAGGCAGAGCAGCAATGAGAGTACTACCACAAAAGGATTATGATTTTATATTTGCTATCGGGGATGACTGGACAGATGAGTTTATGTTCCAGGAGCTTCCTGAAGAGGCCGTGACCGTTAAAGTGGGGATGCAAAACACAAAGGCTAAATATTATATTGAAAGTGTTTCAGGAGTACGGGGTTTCCTTGAAAAATTTATTTAGTAATTATTGTAGTTTTTTGGTGTTAACTTGTTAAACCCTGTTATTTAAGTAGATTCTTAATAAAATAATAATCCAATAAATCTGGTTTTTAAATTCATCCCTTCTCTTTGATCAGTTGCAGGTCAGATAACAATCTTATCTTTTCTGAGTAAATTCTAGATTTGAGAATATTGAGGTAAGCAATTTGTAAAAGTTCCTGATCCTAGTTGTATTTTTGTTGAATCAATTTGAACATAATCTCTTTTTAATTTTATAGTCCATGAGAAGTTATTCTGCTTTATTCCTTTTATTAGTATTGCCGGCCTTTTCCTATTCCCAGGTAGATTCCCGCTTATATGAGATCATAGACAATGTCTCTTCTGAACGTTTAAGAAATGATGTAACAACACTTACGAACTTTGGTACCAGACATACGCTAAGTGATACGATTTCGGCAACGAGAGGGATTGGTGCAGCCAGACGCTGGATAAAAAGTGAATTTGAAAAAATCTCAGATAATTGTAATAGTTGCCTGGAGGTGTTTTATCAAAAAGATTTAGTTAAAGAGGGTGAGAACCAACGTATTGTCCATGATGTTTGGGTAGTAAATGTTGTGGCAATCCAACGAGGCAGTAAGTACCCCAATAAGTTTATTATAATGAGTGGTGATATTGATTCCAGGGTTAGTGATCCTACTAATTTTACTTCAGATTCCCCCGGAGCAAATGACAATGCCAGTGGTATGGCCGGTGCAATTGAAGCTGCCAGGATACTTACTAAATACAATTTTGAGAGTAGTATTATTTATGTTGGCCTATCGGGTGAAGAGCAAGGGCTATTTGGAGGTAAAGGTCTTGCAGCCTATGCCAAAAAAAGCGGATGGGAAATTTTAGGAATATTGAATAATGATATGATTGGCAATATAAGTGGTGTAGACGGTGTGGTTAGTAATCGTGATTTTCGAATTTTTTCTGAACCTGTACCTCCCACGGAAACAGAACAGCAGCGTAAAGCAAGAAGATTCTATGGCGGAGAAGTTGATGGTATTTCCCGGCAACTAGCAAGATATGTTTATAAAACTACTAAAATGTATATGCCGGAAATGAATCCAATACTAATTTACAGACTGGATCGTTTTGGTAGAGGTGGACACCACAGACCATTTAATGATGCTGGTTTTGCAGGTATCCGGATTATGGAAGCACATGAAAATTATACCCAGCAACATCAGGATATCAGAATGGAAAATGGAATAGCTTACGGCGATGTATTGGAACATGTAAATTTTGAGTACGCAAAAAAACTTACAGCGGTTAACGCTATAAATTTGGCATCAATTGCCTCTGCACCCCCAGCACCGGAGGAAGTGCAAATAGGTGGTATTGTACAGGCTTCAGTAAAATTAAAATGGAACAAGTCTGAAGGAGCCACTGGCTACAAGATTTACTGGCGTGATACCACATCACCTACTTGGGATCACAGTCGTTATGTTGGTGATATTACTTCCTTCACATTAGATGGAATAGTAATTGATAATTCCTTTTTTGGCGTTGCGGCCGTTGGAGCAAATGGACATGAAAGTATTATTGTATTTCCAAATCGAATTTTTAGAGAATAACAAAACATCATGAATAGAAGAAACCTTCCCCGAGTCTTTATCTTCATCATTTTGCTTACAACTTTTTTAAATTCCTGCCAATCTGGAAAGGAAGCAGATAAAGAAGCACTAAACCGGCTTTATTTACCCAATTTAAACCAGCTCTATGAAGATTATGAGCAACTAGACAGTACTGGGGCATACAATACTTTTGCATATAAGTTGGTAAACGCCAATAGAGATTTGAATTCTTCAGAATTATTTGTAGAAGCAGCATCCCTATATGCGCAGGCCGGAAATTCAGATTCGGTGGCTATTTTATTGCATAAGGCTATAGATAATGGTATGGCCAATCCAAAAATAATCTCGAAGCTTCAGGGTGTGGAAAATAATATGGATACTCCATTATGGCAGGAACTGCAACCGAGATTAGACTCCATACAATTGCAGCTTCAGGACGTTTCTCATTACAGTATGGAAATAGGTTCAATGACTCTTTTTTGGGACTACTTTGAACGAGCTGCAAAAGACACGGCCAATGCCAAAGATATCTTTAAAGAATTTATTTTTAAAGGTCCCAGAGAGCTGCGTGATTTTTATGTAGTGCGCTATATAAATTTGAACAATATGTATGGACAAATGATAAATGCCTCACCGGATTACTTCCATTACTTAAAAAATCAGTTTGATCCGGATAGCATTAACGCCTTAAAATCAAAAACTGCCGGATGGATGCGTAATTTTAAAAATATTTACCCTAAAGCCGTTTTTCCAAAAGTATATGTGGTACCGGGCATTTTAAACTCTGGTGGAACAGCAACTGAAATGGGCATGTTTATTGGAGGTGATATGTATGGCAGATCTGACTCAATGCCTACTGAAGGATTAACCAGTTGGCAAAAAGAAGCTATCATGGAGGTTTCAGACCTCCCGGGACTTACCATACATGAATTAATGCATTTTCAACAAAATTATCAGGATACTAAAAATAATGAAACAGTGCTTGCTCAGGTGATCGGTGAAGGTGTATGTGATTTTCTTGTTGAATTGTGTTCGGGGGAAGAATTAAAGAATTCCAATCTTATGTATCTTAGTGATGAAGAAAATGAGCAGAGAATAATGAATGACCTAAAAAACGATTTGTTTTCGGAGGACAATTCCAAATGGCTATATAACGGAGGTGCAATTGATGACAGGCCGCATGATCTGGGATATACAGTAGGATACCTGATTTCCAAATCATATTATCAACTTGCATTAGATAAGCAGAAGGCTGTATTTGAACTTTTAAATACAAACGACTTTTTATCTATTCTTAAGGAAAGTGATTATGCTTTTCTCCTGGAAAAGAACCTTTAAATGATTAGATTTTTACTTCTTGCCGTCATACTTTTTATAGTTTTGCCTGTTTACTCCCAGGCACCACTTTTTACTGCGCAAGACACTCTTAGAGGAAGTATTACTGCTGAAAGGGCATGGTGGGATTTGAATTATTACGACCTCAACATTGAAGTTAATCCTGATGAGAAATCTATTTCGGGAAGCAATACCATCAGATACAAAGTATTAAGTGAAAGTCAGGTTATTCAAATAGACCTGCAATCACCTCTGGTTATAACAAAAATAACTCAGGACGGCTATGATCTTATTTTTAATTCCATAGGGAATGCACACTGGGTAACTCTTTTAAAGCCGCAAAAAATTGGTGAATACAATGAATTAATCGTTTCCTATTCCGGGCATCCGAAAGAAGCTGATAATGCTCCATGGGATGGAGGGTTCTCCTGGAGTACAGATTCAAATGGCAATCCATTTGTTGCAACTTCCTGTCAGGGTCTGGGAGCTAGTATCTGGTGGCCCAACAAGGACCATATGTATGATGAAGTGGATAGTATGGCCATCAGCGTAACTGTGCCAAAAAATCTAATGAATGTTTCCAATGGCCGTTTAAGAGAAATTGAAGAAGGCCCGAATTCTATAACTTACCATTGGTTTGTGACCAATCCTATTAATAATTACGGTGTAAATGTAAACATAGCGGATTATGTTTATTTCGGAGAGACCTATGAAGGAGAAAATGGGAAGTTGAGCATGGATTATTACGTATTAAGAGAGAATCTCGTTAAAGCCGAAAAACAGTTTAAACAAGCTGGTCTGATGATGGAAGCCTTTGAATATTGGTTTGGCCCCTACCCTTTCTATGAAGATGGATATAAATTGGTAGAAGTCCCTTATCTGGGGATGGAACATCAAAGTTCTGTGACCTACGGAAACAAGTTCCAGAATGGATATCGAGGAACTGACCTTTCAGGGAGTGGATGGGGGCTAAAATTCGATTTTATAATTATTCATGAATCGGGCCATGAATGGTTCGCCAATAATATTACCAATATAGATATTGCGGATATGTGGATTCATGAAAGTTTTACAGCCTATTCAGAAAACCTCTATTTGGATTATTATTTTGGCACCGAAGCTTCAGCAGCATATGTCATCGGAACCCGAAAAAGAATTCGAAACGACCGCCCTATTATTGGTGTGTATGGAGTTAATTATGAAGGATCACCTGATATGTATTATAAAGGGGCCAACATGTTGCATACTCTTCGGCAACTCCTGGAAGATGATGAAAAATGGAGGCAAATTCTTCGCGGGTTAAATAAAGAATTTTATCATCAAACGGTTACAACACAACAAATTGAAAACTACCTCAGTGAACAAACAAAAATAGATCTCACTGCATTTTTTAATCAATATTTACGGACAACAAAAATACCGGTTTTAGAATTTAGACTTAAGGATAATAAAATTAGATTCAGATATACAAATATTGTAAAGGATTTTGATATGCCTGTAAGAATTAAAGTTAATGATCAGGAGAAATGGCTTTTTCCTGAGGCTGAATGGAAATCAGAAAACTTAGCTGCCCAAGGCACAACCCAAGTTCTGGTAGATGAGAATTTTTATATTTTGGTAAAAAACCTGTCCAAATAAATCCCTTAAAATCTATTAAATATAAAATCGGAGTTAAGAAAACGCTTTTAATAGTGCTTAACTCCGACTTAATTGATACTCTTAAAAATAATTAATTGGCGGCAAACCTAACGTTCAGTGCTACAGCAATACCAGATCTTTTCTCCTCCTGCTCTTTCGGCACATAAACAAAATATAACTCCTCTGCTTTGACATCAGAATCTGTTACAAGTTTAATAGCCACTTCTCCGCTTCGTTGCCCTGCAGCAGGTTTCGGCATGCTTCCCTTTCCTAATAACTTACCATCCGGAGCATTTAATCGCATTTCAAAATCCAGTCCGGACGTAGGTAATTCCTGTCCTCCAATGGCTATATAAACGTTCTTTACCCTCTTCAAATCGATATTTTCCAGTGCAAACCAAGCTTGTTTTGAGGGAATCACAAGCAAATCCATTCCATTAAAAGAAACAGGCGTAAATCCTTCTGTTTTGGTTTTATCTGAAAAAGGTACAGTACTACCCATTAAATAAACCTTTTCCATATCTGTTAGCGGTTTGGCTTCATCTGTTCCGGCATCAGTATAGCTGGCTGTAAGAACAAATACATTAGCCCCTGGTGTTGGTTCAGGTACTATTATACCCTTTGCAGGAAGTGATTTTTTTGCCGCTCTTCCTTTTGCCAGCGATTGGATGTACATAACAATTTGTCTGGATTCTACATTCGTAATATTGGGATGAGCCGGCATCGTTACTTCACCCCATACACCATTTCCGCCTGATTTGATTTTACCTTGCAAATAGCTAAGTATATTTTCATCGTCTTTGTATTTTTCAGCTATCTGCAAATAGGTTGGTCCAATTGAAGCCTCGTTCACCTTATGGCAGGTCTTACAATCCATTGATAAAGTAAGGGCCTTACCTGAAACAGAGGCAGAAATTTCCTTATGACCTAATGAAAGATTTACCTCATCCATCCCTTCCATATAATCAACTGAAACAAAAATATTTTCTTCATCAATTTTCCCTTTACCATCCGGATCGTCCACAGTAACCTTGTATTTAACAGGTAAACCTGGTATGAAGAACGAGGTATTGCTGCCACTAAGATCTATAGTTACCTTAGGCCTGGAATTTCCTGCAACCACTGTTATCACTTCGCTGGTAGCTACAGCATTTTTATCATCCTTTACCTCTACAGAAACCCTGTATTCGCCTACTTTATCATAGGTGTATTCAATAGAAGGCTCAGGTGTCTCCATAGTAGTTCCATCTCCAAGATCCCATATATAACTTACTTTATCCTTCTCCCTATCCATTGCCACAACTTCTGCCGAAATATTCAGTGGCAAACTACCGGAGGTCTTATTCACGATCATGTGATCAATAACTGGAGGCCTGTTTCCGCTATTGTAGTCGATATAGCTTAATCCTGAATCATCATTTTTTGAGTACCAACCACTCCCATATTCAAGCAGGTAAACTCTCCCGTCTGCACCTACCTCCATATCTATTAGGCTATTGACTTCAATATCCGAAGAAAAAGGTTCCATTTTATTGAATGTTCCGTCTTCAAAGAGACTAACTGCTTTCATCCAGCCCCGCATCCAATCATAGATGAGCACTTTTCCATTAAAGTATTCTGGAAGCGCATTTTGACCTTTGTAAAGATCTGAATAATAAACAGGTCCGGCCATGGCATTTCTTCCTCCAGTACCTACCTGGGGAAAATCTGAAGATTCGACATACGGGTAATAAGCATAGGCAGGCATCGCTTTTGGAAGTTCTTTTAAGCCCGTATTATTTTTAGAATTATTAAGGGGCTTCTCAGGATCAAATATTTCTCCGCTAACTCCTGTTTCATAATTGTATTCGAAATAGGCTTTATTATCCGCAATAAAAAGTGGCCAGCCAAAATTACCGGCTTCCCTGGCCTGATTCATTTCATCATAACCTCTGGGGCCTCTTGTTAAAAGGCTGTCCTCCCTGGCATCCGGACCTACATCACCCCAATAAACATAACCTTTTTTAGGATCAACCGAGATTCTATAAGGATTTCGATGACCCATAGTGTAGATCTCAGGCCTGGTTTTGTCCATTCCTACCGGGAATAAATTACCCTTTGGAATGTCATAAGAGCCATCTTTATTGACTTTTATCCGCAAAATCTTACCTCTTAGATCATTTGTATTTCCGGAAGATCTTCGTGCATCATACTGTTGTTTCCCGGGAATATCATTTATTGGAGCATATCCGCTATGCACATATTTAACACCTTTTTCATTAAAGGGTGTGGAGTTATCTCCCGTAGACAAGTATAAAAGCCCGCCAGGTCCAAAGGCGATAGATCCTCCTGTGTGGCAACATATCTCACGCTGGCTATGGACATCCAGAATTTTTTGTTCAGAGTCCAAATCAAAAACTCCATCTTCAAACTTAAATCTTGACAATCGGTTTACAGATTCATTCCCGGTTGGAGCGTAATAAACATATATCCAGTGATTTTGGGAATAATTCGGATCTTTTTGCAATCCCATGAGTCCTTCTTCGGCATTAACATCAGGGTTAGATAATGTCTTATGATAAACATCCAATAATGCCACTTGTTTTAATTCTTTGGAATCTGCGCTGTAATGCATAACTTCTCCTCTTCGCTGACCAATAAGCACATCATTATTTGGTAAAATGGTCATTTCCGTAGGTTCAAAAAACTCTCCTCCACCTACCAGAGAAACTTTGGAAAACCTATCAATATCCGGAGGTATCTGCGAGCTTACCTTAGAGTAATCAAGTATTAGATTATCCCCAATAGCGTATTGGATACCACCTAGTAAATGTTTTAAATACAGTTCCTCGGTAAAGGATTCTGAAGTATGACCTAAAGCAGTGTAGAAAGCTCTGCCACCATCGTATTCATGGTACCAACTCATTGGGTGGAAATCACCATTAATACCCCCATCGTAGGTAGTTTCATCAATGGTAATAAGGACGTTTATATCCGGATTTATTTTTTTAAAGTTGTACATTTCGTCGGTCCTGTGCCAGATGGTATCTGTAAAGAAGCTGGTTGCGGCAAAAGCCTGATCCTTTATTATAAAATCTGCTTCGGGCGTACCAGAAGGATGGCTATGAAAATAGGCTCCAACTAATTTCCCATACCAATTCCAATCATACTCTGTATCCGTAGCTGCATGTACGCCAACAAAGCCTCCCCCAGCCTGAATATAACGTTCAAAACCAGCTTCCTGTTTATGGTTCAAAATATTCCCAGTAGTACTCATAAATATGATAGCCGAGTATTGCTGTAATGAATCTTCTTCAAAGATGGCCACATTTTTTGTGGTATCTACTTCAAAATTATTCTCGGCACCTAGTTTTTGAATGGCGGCAATTCCATCAGGGATAGCTGTATGCTTAAATCCCATGGTTTTGGAGAATACCAATACTTTCGGATTCCCCTCTCTTTTTTTGGAATCACAACCAAAAAATAAAAGACAACAGAAAACTATCGCACAGCTATAAATATTTTTCATTATTTTCAAATATGTTTTTAAATTAAAATAGAAAATGTTCTAAGATAAGTATTGTATACGATTTAATCCAAAAAGCATTCAAGAGTTATTAATTTGAATATAAGAAGATGGTAACTGTAAATTCTACACCGGAATTGTATTTTAGAAACAAGAAAGAGTGGCGCGATTGGCTTGCCAAACACCATGACTCTTATCCCGCAGTCTATCTTACTTTCTATAAGGTGGAATTGAAAATACCTGGAATGCGCTGGGAGGACGCTGTTAAAGTTGCACTTTGCTACGGTTGGATAGATGGTAAAGTTAAAAGTCTGGGTAATGGAAAAAGAAAACAATATTTCTGCTCACGAAATCCTAAAAGCGCTTGGAGCAAACTCAATAAAAAACATGTAAGGGAGCTTATAGAAAAGGATTTAATGCATGAAAGTGGTTTAAAAAAAGTTGAACTTGCCAAGCAAAATGGATCGTGGTATTCTCTTGATAATGTTGAAAATGGCATTATTCCAAAAGATCTACAAAATGCTTTTGACAAAGACAAAGCCGCCTTCAAAAATTATAAAAGGTTTAGCCGGACCTATCAGAAGAGTTATTTGTCTTGGCTTAATCAGGCAAAAAGAGATGAAACCAGAAAAAAAAGAATTCAACAAATCATTGAACTCTGTGCTAAGAATATTAAATCGAGGTAAATGATTTATTAAATAGAAACTGAATTAATCCATTATCATTAGGGATTATGTGGATATTAATTGATATTGTTAGCCTTAAAGATTCAATTTTAAACTCTAAAGAGTTGCTCATAATAATGAAAGAATCGGAAATAGAAAAAATATAAACCCATGAAAAAAATATTTATTGTCAGTGCTATTTTAACCTTTATTTCATGCAATCAGGCTCAGGATAAAATAAGTGATACGGCCATTTTAATTACCAATGTTAGCGTCATTGATGTAAATACTGGGGAACTTCTCCCTGGGAGGCAAATGGTTATTGACTCCGGAAAAATTAAGAAGATTGTAACCAACATAGAAAATGAAGGAGTATATAAAACCATAATAGATGGTCAAGGGAAATATGCCTTACCCGGCCTCGCCGAAATGCACGCTCATATTCCTTCACCGCCTACATCTAAGGAACGAACAGAAGAAACCCTTTTTCTGTATCTCTCAAATGGTATTACAACTATAAGGGGAATGTTAGGTCATCCATCTCATTTAGAGTTGCGAAAAGCGGCAGAACAAGGAGAACTTCTAAGTCCGAGAATATTTACTTCAAGTCCTTCCTTAAATGGAAATTCGGTAACCTCAGCTGAAGAAGCCAGAGAGAAAGTCATATCCTATAAAAATGACGGATATGATTTTTTAAAAATTCACCCTGGAATTAAGCGTGATGTGTTTGACGAATTAGTTAAAACTGCCAATGAATCGGGGATTTCATTTTCCGGACATGTCCCTGTTGATGTCGGTATTGAACATGCCTTGGAGAGTAGATATGCCTCTATAGACCATGTAGACGGGTTTTTAGAAGGTTTGGTGCCTAAGTCAGAGAATGTTAATCCAAATGACAATGGATTTTTTGGCTACAATTTCACAAAACTGGCTGATACTTCCAAGATAGATGAACTGGTTGAGCTTTCAAAAAATAACAACGTCTGGATAGTACCAACTCAAAGCCTTTTTGAAAGATGGTTTGCACCGGTAGATGGAGAGATACTTCTTCAGCAACCCGAGATGAAATACATGCCCGCATCAACCTTGTCAGAATGGAGAAAACGTAAAGATGCATCAACAGGTCCGGGCACAAATTTTGAAAAATCGCAGTGGTTTACCTTTATAGACATAAGAAGAAAACTAATATATGAACTGAATAAAACTGGGCATGGCTTGCTTTTGGGTTCAGATGCTCCACAATTATTCAATGTTCCCGGATTTTCCATCCATCACGAAATGGATGGATTGTTGAAGTCGGGCTTATCTCCACTTGAAATAATACAAACCGGAACAGTTAACCCAGCTATCTTCTTTGATATGGATAGTGTTTTCGGCCAATTAAAGGAAGGAATGGCTGCAGATATTCTGCTGGTTAATTCTAATCCCATTGAAGACATAAATGCCTTAAAAGACGTGTCTGGCGTAATGGTCAGGGGGAAATGGATAAGCAAGATAGATATTGATCAAAAACTTCAACAAATAGCAAAAAATGCTTCCACTAACTAGTTACACTCATTTTTAACTTATGTAATGGTAGATTTATTGTTATTTTTGCATTAAGCCTTTACTTCATATTAAGCCAGCGTGTCATCGTTATTAATATCTACAGAGGTAGCAGGCATAAACGTAATGTCTAAATTACCTAAGGAATATCAATTTATAGACCTTTCAGACTATGGCAGGCCCATTGCACGAATCATAGCAAACTATTTAAAAAATACAGCTTTTAGGCCGGTTCATCTAACTATCGGATTTGTGATTTCGGGGCTTCTTGCCATCCTATGTATCCTTAATCATAATTACCTGGCCACTGCGTTCTTCCTAATATTAAAATCAATTTTAGATGCTGCAGATGGAGAATTAGCCCGTATTAAAAATCAGCCCTCTTATACAGGCAGATATTTAGATTCTGTTTCGGATATTATTCTTAATCTAATGATCCTGATTACCATTTGGTACGTTACTGATGGATCAATAATGTATACCATCCTGGCTTTTATTGGACTTCAGCTACAGGGAACACTCTATAATTACTATTATGTTATTCTGAGAAATAAATACAATGGTGATACTACTAGCCGGGTCTTTGAACGCAAGGCGCCAAAAGCCATGAACGGAGAGAATCAGCGCACGGTTAATTTCCTTTTTGGACTTTACAGCATCTTATATGGACTATTTGATAGGATAATTTATGAATTGGACAGAAGGGCTGTAGCAAGTCAATATCTTCCCAATTGGTTTATGACGGCTGTTTCTACTTTTGGACTAGGATTTCAACTTTTAATAATAGGTATAATGCTTATATGTAATCTGGAATCTTATATAATTCCGTTTTTTATTGGTTATTCCCTATTCATTTTTTTATTTATTGCAATTAGAAGGAT
>Ga0209013_10003541_pt1 | contig 13884 bp, 13 predicted proteins | sample Cruoilmetagenom2_FD_187291 | JGI IMG/M metagenome (GOLD analysis project Ga0209013, IMG submission 187291) | Oil polluted marine microbial communities from Coal Oil Point, Santa Barbara, California, USA - Sample 2 (SPAdes) (version 2) | ecosystem: Environmental > Aquatic > Marine > Oil seeps ... | reverse complement strand
GATCGAAGCACTTAAAAGAGAAGATAAGATCGAAATGTCATTTAACCTCTCACCAACATGGTCAGAGACAAACTGGTATTGTGACTTTATCCTTCCTGTAGGACTAGCTGGTGAAAGACATGACCAACACTCAGAAGCTACTGAACCAAAAAGATGGTTAAGTTTCCGTAACCCGGCACTTAGAGTTGCATTAGAGAAAATGGGTTGGAAACCAAAAGATCCAACAAGAGCTACACTAGAGGCACATATTAAAGCGGGTCTTGGTGAAGTATGGGAAGAAGTTGAGTTCTGGGCAAATATCATGGTACATTATGTAGATCCAGATGGAAGTTTAGGTGTAAGAAAGTACTGGGCTTCAAAAGAAGATCCAACTAGAGCCGTAACTATCCCTGAGTGGTATCAAGCAGCATTTGACAAGCTTCCTAACCTTAAGAAAGCAGCAAAAGCAGCATACCCTGACTCTAAGTATCCTAACTACGAGATGATGAGAGACAGAGGTACATGGTTAGAAGAAGATAACATCTATAAGCCACAAGAGAGACCACTGAAAAAAGTAGGTGACACATATATTTCTCATGGTCATGAGTATCATGAAAGTCATGTACAAAAAGACGAGTTTGGTATCTTAACTGCTACAGACAGTCACGGTAAAGAAAAAGCGATTGGTATCGAAGTGGATGGTGAGCTTGTGCAAGGTTTCCATACGTTGACTAAAAAACTTGACTTCTACTGTGAGTGGTTCAAAGAGTGGAAATGGCCTGAGTATGCTATACCTATTTATCCGACAAATGCGGAAGATAGAAAGAAAATGACACATGTTGTTACTCAAGTACACCATGACTTCATGCAAAAAGATAATGAATTCGCATTGAACACAGTATTTAGATTGCCATACAATATTCATACACGTTCTGTAAACTCTAAGCACCTTATGGAGATTTCACAAAACCATAACCCAGTATGGATCTATACTGAAGATGCTAAGAAACTTGGAATAAAAAGAGGAGATGCAGTTAAGGTAACTATTACAGATACTGTATCTGGTCTTGACTCAGGTTACTTTATCGCTATGGCTGTACCGACTGAAGCTACAATGCCTGGTGTACTTGCATGTTCACACCACGCAGGTAGATGGAAACTTAAAAATGCAGTGGATATCCCTGGATTTGAGCACAAATTAGGTGTTATGGGTCTTGGTGCTCCGTTGTATGAGATGACTATGGATGGTAAAGAGGGTACACTCAAACCAACTCAAGGTATCGTAGATGGTATAGATGAGAACAAAGACTCTTGGCAGTTTAAAGAGTACAATAGAGACCTTGATAACATTTGGTGGGATGGTCTTTCTGGATCATGGCAAAATGCTGTGGCTCCGTCACATCCAGATCCTATCGCAGGTAACCACGCATGGCACCAAAAAGTTGTTATGGAACCTGCAGGTAAAGATGATCAGATCGGTGACATTTATGTGAACTATGAGAACAACATGAAAGTATATCAAGCATGGAGAGATGACTTAACACGTCCTCTTAACAGCTCAGATACACTTAGACGTCCTCAACACATCAAACGTCCGGCTGTACCTTTGTCTGACAAAGCATATGCAGTAAAAATCAAGTAAGTTTACGCTTACTGAAGCACTTCCGAGCATTGGCTTGGAAGTGTCTACATTATACAATTTTCCAGATAATTAATTTTCTTATTACTTATTTATCTTGAAAGTGGTATAGTGCCAAAATATTTAACATGAAAGCAGATGTATATAACATGGATTTAATGAAACAAGAGATAGAAAACCGTATAGCAATTTATGCTTTGATCTCAAGATTGATGCTTGTAGAAGTAGATGAGACATTTTTGGAAAACATTGAAAAAGATGAAGGACTTTTATCTTTTTTCCCAAATTACAGAGACTGGTCTAAGCGCAAGGAACTTTCACGTGCTGACCTTATAGACCAATACTATAATGTGGATTTTACAAACCTCTTTTTAATGCACTTGGTACCGTATGAGAGTTTCTATACAAGAGATGATCAAATGATCGAAAGTGGTGGAGATAACCCTATCGTTGAACTCTATAATGACTTGGATTTCCGTGTTGAACTAGATACTGCAAGAGTAGTGAGTGCAGACCACATAGGTGTAGAGTTAGAATTCATGTATATGTTATGTATGGCACTGCAAAAAGCTTTAGCAGCGGATGATAAAGATGGAATCTGTGAATTGCTTCAAGTACAACGCGCATTTTTAAAAGAACATCTCTTAGAGTGGGCACCGCTGTTCCTTATTAATGCAAAACGTGAGTCACGTACACCACTTTATCATGATGGTTCTGAACTTGCTTTAGAGTTCTTACTCAGTGATTTTGAATATGTAACAGAAAAATTATCGACACATTGTGGGGATGAAGCGTAGTTTATGGGTTTACATTTTGATGTGAGTGCGTGTGTAAGAGCAACAAGTAAATTCTCTGAGTGTACCAAGTGTATAGATATTTGTCCAGATTCTATAAGTCTGGTAGATAATCTTCCTAGCTTTAGTATGGCTACGGGGGTAGAAGCAGCAGCCTGTGTGGGCATCTGTCCTACGGAAGCTTTTGCACTTTCAGATTTTTCTACAACAGAGTTCTTCTTTACTTTTTTGGAATCTAAAGTAAGGTTGATCTCACCTAAAATAAACGTACCTTGTATCTCAGTTCTGAGTGTGGAACACTTGATCTCTTTGGCTTTGGCCAGTGATGAGACGATCACGATAGACATGAGTTCTTATGATGAAGAGTCTTTGCTTTTTGAACATATCGAAAATCGTATAGACGAAGCAAATTTTGTCTTGTCCAGTTTTTCTAAAAAACAACTCACTACAAACCATGTTGCATCAAAAGAACCAAAGAAAGAGAATGAACCTCAAAGTGAAGATGAAGTCACTTCAAGACGTTCTTTTTTAGGGAATGCATCACTTGAAGGTGTGGTCAAACATAAAAAAGCATTTGATGATGCAGTAGATGAAAATGAGTTACAAAAATTTGAGATTGACGCTTCTGTCATATCCAAGATAAAAGACAAGAATCTGCCAAATAAACGTAAGATACTTTTTACAACACTGAAACGTGCAGGTATTCCAGAGACTTTTGAAGTACTTCCGGAAGAAGAAGTGAGTTTTACTTCTCAAAAATTTGTGGATGAGAGTTGTACCAACTGTCAGATATGTTATCGTATCTGTCCTACCGGAGCACTTTCGTCTAACGGTAAATTTTCACTCATACACTTTGATGCCATGCTTTGTGTGAAGTGCCATTTGTGTCATGATGTGTGTGAACCAGATGCAATACATCTACAAAGCGGTTTTGAGATCAAAGAGTTTTTTGAACCTACACAAAGGATACTTGCAACCTTTAACATTAAACGTTGTAATGAGTGTGGTAATAACTTTACCTACACAGGTGGAGAACAGACTTGTCCACGTTGTGCAGTTGAAGAAGAAGAAGCGATGTTCTTACATGACAATGCTAAACGTATGAGAGGGGAAGAAGAGTAATGCAGCCACATGAAATCAAGCCCGATACAGGACTCTGTACCATACTGGGATATAATGCCCAAACAGGGTACATGAGAAAATACTTTAACAAGATCATGAAACGCAATGGCATTAATGCAACGGCTATCGCATTGAACATTACAGATGAACATTTTGATTTTACAATGAGCAATGTCGGGGAGTCAAAAGTCACACAAATGATGATAGAAAAAGAGTTTGGTGCTAAAGCTGTACACTATTGTGAAAGTTTGAACAGTTGTGCCCAGAGAGAAGGACGTGTAGACTTTATAGAAGTTGCTGATGGAAAAGTCAAAGGATTTTGTCTGGATGATGAGGCAAAAGTACTCTATGACAAACCGGAATTCTTAGATGACCAGATCATTTTTGTGACAAAGATGATGTTGATAGCAAACAGATGGTTTGATGCAAAAATTAATGTGGATGATATTCCGCTACTAATAGGAGAGAAACAATGAGAGAAATGGACGATTTAAGAAAAGAATTTGAGAATATGAGCGCACAAAATTTTAATGGTAAGCCAGCATTCGGTCCCGATGGACAGTGTGCTTCTGATGAAGAGGTTGATCTTAAAGATTATCCTTCATACACAGAAGCGCTTTATGCGAAGCTTATCGCTCCGCATGTAAGTGGCATCTATATTTCGAGATGGGACATTAAAGATATCGCTCTTGCAGCAGGGGACTCTATGGCGATTCACCCACGTAAACGTATGTTTGAACTACTTATGAAGTTTGCAACGAGCAGAGAAAATATGCAAGCTGTACTTGATGCTCTTGAAGCACACATGGAAGATAAAATTGCTATTTATACAGAATGTATGACAAAGTTTCCAAACTCTGCAGAAGTATTTCAGCCTAAAATTGACAAGGCAAGAAAAACGATGAAACTTTTCCCACAAATTATTGAAGAGTATTTCCCTGCATAATTAGAGTTACCCTTATCTTACTTGCAGTATAATATTTCATATTAAAACTGTAAGGTGATAAATGTCTGAAATAAGCAAGGAAGAAGTATTGGCTTATCATAAGCAAGGAAAGATAGGTATAGACCTCCCTAAACCTTGTGACTCTCAACATGAACTCTCCCTTGCCTACACTCCTGGAGTAGCTATACCCTGTCTTGAAATCGCAAGAGATGAAAGTCTCTCTTTCGAATATACTAACCGTGCAAACCTGGTAGCCGTTATCTCTGATGGTACTGCAGTACTTGGACTCGGGGACATCGGTCCTCTTGCTTCTAAACCTGTCATGGAAGGTAAGGCTGTACTGTTTAAAAAGTTCGCTAATGTTGATGCTTTTGACATCGAGTTAGATGTGCACAGTATTGAAGAAATAGTAGCAACCTGCAAAGCCATCGCTCCTACTTTTGGTGGTATTAACCTTGAAGATATTAGTGCACCTAGATGTTTTGAGATAGAACGTATCCTCAAAGAAGAATTAGACATTCCTGTATTTCATGATGACCAACATGGTACAGCTATCATCACTACGGCGGGACTTATAAATGTACTTGAGCTTACTGGGAAAAATGTTGATGAGATTAAGATAGTAGTAAATGGTGCTGGAGCAGCGGGTATCTCTTGTGCAAAGATGTATCAGAGGCTTGGGGTAAAAAATATTATTATGTGTGACTCTAAAGGGGTGATCTCAACATCTAGAAATGATCTTAATGAGTACAAAGCACCATTTGCTATAGAAACTGATGCCAAAACGCTTGCAGATGTTATGGATGGAGCAGATATGTTCTTAGGGCTTAGTGCTGCAGGTGCTTTAAGTAAAGAGATGGTAGCCAAAATGGCTCCAGAACCTATCATTTTTGCTTTAGCTAACCCTGTTCCAGAGATACTCCCTAAAGAGCTTAAAGAGGTTAGAGATGATGCTATCATCGGTACGGGTCGTTCTGATTGTCCTAACCAAATAAATAATGTACTTGGTTTTCCTTTCATCTTTAGAGGTGCATTGGATATACGTGCAAGGAAGATAACAGAAGGCATGAAGATGGCAGCAGCCGAAGCACTGGCAGCTTTAGCAAAAAAGCCTGTTCCATATGATGTAAAAGCTGCGTACCATAATGAAAATATCACGTATGGTAAAGAGCATATCATTCCATTACCTTTTAATAAGGAAGTGTTTGTGTGGGTTGCTTCAGCCGTAGCAAAAACAGCATTTGAAGAGGGTGTTGCACGTGTAGACAGCTATGACCATGAAGCATATAAAGAACATTTACGAGCTGTCATTTATGGTTGTTCTGAAGATGTATAATGGGAACGACTAACAGATGAACATAAAGTCCTACGTAAACCTTTACGAGCTGTTGCAGGTAAATCCTTCTACGAGAGAAGAAAACCGTGCTTTTGGTTTAACCCAGGTGATGTTGAAAAATAAACCGGTTGAACAAATTTTAGCATGGGTAGAGAAGCATAAATACAGGTTGAAAAAACCATTTTTAAGTGAAACTTTTTCTTCTTATTTGTACAGGGTGACATTTGCACTTGTACTTATAGCATTTGCTTTAGGTCTATTAGCGGGTATGGGGTTACTTTCCTATAGTGGACATGAACCAGTTAATGTCATTTATTTTATAGCCGTAGCTATTTTCATTCCTCTGTTTACTATGATACTCACCTTTCTTGCGATGCTTAGGGCCCATAGTGCTGAGAGTGTGTTAGTACATATTTCACCTGCTTTTTGGATGGAAAAGATGTTGGGTTTTTTGCCGGGTAAGATAGAAGAAAAGATCAAAGCTCTACAGATAAACCCGTTACTTGCGAATTGGGTTATCATCAGACGTGCACAAATTATTGTTTTGTTTTTTTCATTTGGTTTACTGTTATCACTTTTGGGTGTGGTGGTGACTAAAGATATCGCTTTTGCATGGAGTACAACCTTACATATCAGTCCTGAAACATTTCATGGTTTTTTGCATACCGTCGCATTTCCATGGAGGGAGATTGCACCTTCTGCTGTACCATCACTTGAACTCATAGAGCAGAGCCAATATTTTAGACTGGGAGACAAGCTGGATGAAGAGATGATAGCGCATGCCTCACAGCTTGGGGAATGGTGGAAATTTTTGGCTTTTTCTACGCTATTTTACGCTATTTTCTTACGTATTTTGATGTTTATTCTTGCCTCTTTTGGATTCAGTTTTGCAGTGAAACAATCACTTTTAACACTGAAAGGAACAACAAAATTACTCAGAGAGATCAATGAGCCTATCATCTCTACACATGCGAAGAAGAGAGAAAAGGCATTTATAGCAGATGATGAGAGTTATAGCCAAATTGTAAACAGATTAGATGCATCATATGACGGAATACAAGGATGGGCTATACCACAGAGTGAACTTTTAGTCTTGGGTGACAGTATGAAGATCATATCACCTGAACACTTTGAGGTAGGGGGAGCAAACAGTTTTGAAGAAGACTCAGAAGTCATTTTTAAAAGTCACGGTGAAGTACTTTTATTTGTTAAAGCATGGGAGCCTCCGACGATGGATTTTGTAGATTATCTCACCGAACTGACTGACAAAATAGATAAAGTGGTAGTGGTACCTATAGGTACAGTAGAGAATCATTATGAAACAACCCCTAAAGAGATAGATGTCTGGGAAAATAAACTCTCTTCATTGGGAGATGAGAAAGTATGGTTAAAAAGATCTAGTGCTAAAGCACTGAGTAGAGAGGCACTAAATGCCGAGTCGTAGACAAACCGCTTCTTCACACCCTAAATTTGCCGTTGTAGGGCATCCGAACAAAGGTAAGAGTTCCATCGTCTCAGCTTTGGCACTTGATGACTCTGTACAGATATCTGACACACCGGGAACCACAACAAAAAAACGCTCTTTCCCCTTAAGTGTAGATGGAAAAGTCTTGTATGAACTTTTTGACACACCTGGTTTTCAAAGAGCGAGGAGGGTGCTTGCATGGCTCGAAAAACATGATGTTCCGGCAAATAAAAAACATGAAGTGGTACAGGCATTTATAGATACGCATAAAGATGATGAACGTTTTAATGATGAGATAGAACTGCTTGAACCTATTATGGATGGTGCGGGAATTATTTATGTGGTAGATGGCTCACAACCCTATGGAGAAGAGTACGAAACTGAAATGGAGATTCTTCGTTGGACAGGACAGCCTTCTATGGCACTGATCAACCATATTGATGAGACGGATTACAGTGAAGAGTGGAAGAGGGCACTGGAACATTATTTTAAGATGGTACGTACCTTTAATCCTATGCAGACAAATTTTGAACAGCATATGAGTATCCTGGAGAGTATGGCTCAGCTTAAAGAAGAGTGGATAGCCCCACTCAAAGCATCGATTAAATTGTTTAAACAGTATCAGGAACAAATGCTTGAGCGGAGTGCATCTCTCGTGACAAGATTGGTTTATGAATCCGTCAGTGCTGTAGAGAAACTCTCTTTTTACACCCACGAGGCCAGCGAAGAAGAGAGACAGAAGATAGAAAGAAATTATAAAGACAGGTTACGAGACTTAGAAGTTACCACACAAAAGCATATAGAAGAGATTTGGAATCATGGCCATCTTCAAAAAGAAGAGAAAGTTTTAACGTTTGAAGGGATGGATCTCTTTTCAGAAGAGACAGCATCTGTGTTTGGCCTGACACGTAAAGAACTTCTCATTACTGGTGTGACTTCAGGGGCTGTTACGGGTGCAGGTATTGACCTGCTTTTTGCAGGACATACACTTCTTTTGGGTGGAGCCATAGGGGCATTGGTAGGCGGTACAGGTGCATATTTTGGTTTTAATGAACTTTCAGAAGTAAAAGTCTTGGGACAAACAATGGGCAGACGCTACTTAGAGATGGGACCTATGGAAAATAGAAACTTCCCTTATATTTTACTGGGACGTACTATGTACCATACGATGAAGGTGGCACAAACTTCACATGCCAAAAGAGAAGTGTTTGACATTGAGATGGATCAGACCTTCAAAGAGAAATGGTTGGATGATATTTCAAGAAAATCTTTAGAAAAATACCATAAAAAATTTCGTTCAGGAAATGCTTTAGAAGCGGAGGAACTAAAAGTGTATGAAGCGCTCATCAAACGTATATTAAAGCATTTGATCGATGCCTGAAATGAATCCCTTTAAACATTTACACCAAGATCAAGGTGAGGGAGAACATACAGAATCTTCTTTACAATCCAGAACAATGGCAATGAGAGTCACATTAGGGATTTTTGTACTTTTCCTACTACTGTTTCCTCATTACGCACCATGGGAACCAACTTATCAGAAGGGTGACTCTTTGATACAGATGATATTCACACTGTATTTTTTTGTAGCCAATCAGACCTTGGGTATTATACATGAAGGCGGACATGGTGTCTGTTATATCTTATCCTGTCCGGAGTTCCTCACTATGGCCAATGGAACGATCTTCCAATTACTTTTTCCAGGACTAATTGGTTACTATTATTATAGAAAAGGTAATCTGTTTGCTGCTCTGATAGCACTCTTTTTTGTGGGATTCTCTCTCCAATACACGGCATGGTATCTCTCTACAGCCCATGAAGGTCTCATACTTCCGGCACATAAATCTTTTTTAGGTGTAGATGCAATTCATGATTTTAACTATATGCTCAGTGCAATGGGACTTTTAGCGTATGAATCTTTGATCGCAGGTTTGACAAGATTTATAGCGTATCTGATTATGCTTGCTGCTGTGATAGGGATGTTTTTTGAGGCTTTTCCCAATAAGAATAAGAAAATAGTAAAGAGGGGATGGCGTAGAGGGAAAAAAGACCTTTAAAAAAGTCTCTCTATCGCCATAAGCACTACAGCACTTAAAAATCCACCGGCAATTCCTGCCAATACATCATCGAGCATCACGCCTAGACCACCTTTAAGCTCTCTATCTATCCAACCTATAGTTGAGGGTTTCCAGATGTCAAAAAGACGAAATGCCGCAAAACTGAACACGATAGCTAAGAGTTCAGCATAAGGGTAGTTCATAGTGGTAGCTGCTTCATAAGCGATCATAAGGCTAAGCCACATACCGGCTGCTTCATCTATGACAATCTGCTGATGGTCATGGATACCTGTAGCTTGTTCATATTTGTTTACTTCAAAGATACCTATAATGGTAATAGCAAGTGTAAGCATAAAAAGTGTTTCCGTGCCAAAGTAGTAAAGTACTGCCAGTCCTACAGGAAGTGAAGCGAGTGTACCCACTGTACCAGGTGCTTTGGGGCTAAGTCCTGCACCAAAGAATGTTAAAAAAAGTTTTTGAATTGTCATAAGGTCCCTTGTTTTACGTGAGTGATGATGTCTGGTAGAGTTCGATGAGTTTCAGGTAGAATTGTTCTTCACTTTGTTGTTCCAACAGCCCTGAACCTGGCATGAGAGAGTAGTGCATCTCTTGCAGGTTTTCAAATCTCTCTGGCAAAAGTGCTGCGAGGATGTTTGCAGAAACTTCTTTTCTGACCAAGATAGAAGGAGGAATGAGTCCTGCCTGTATGAGTTTCATGATGGACTCTGAGTCATAGTGTACATGGTGGTGTTGCCCATGAGGACAAGTCTGTGTACTGACAAGTGTTTTACACGTATCACAATAGACATACTCATCTATGGTTTTAATGTCAATCTCAATATTCTGACAGCAGTCAAAGACAGAACTTAAACGGTTTTTATCGTAATATAAACCTAGCCCACCATGGTTTTTACCGATAACAAGTTGGCTGCATCCATAATTTTTCGCTAAAAGAGCATCTAAGATGAGTTCATTGTACCCAGCAAAGATATATGAGTTTTCAAAAGGGATGATGAGTACTTTATTACGTGGTAAAAAATTATCTACAAAAGTACTCAGTGCATTATGACGTATGTCATAACGAAGACCTTCAGAGGTAAAAGGTTTTCGTAAAAAGATCACAAGAAGGTCGGAGTTACTGATAGCTTCACGTATCATTCTTTCATGTGCACGGTTTAAAGGGTTTGCTGCAAGCATCATTGATGAGATATATTTTGCACCCGTTTTGTTAATCATATTTTTTATGCGTTTGATGTTATCTTCTATGAGTGGATAGGTGACAGTATATTCACCAGATACAGCTATTTTACCAAGTCTTATAGTCGTATTTCGTACTCCTGGGTGTGAGCTGTCTGCTGTACCATAGATATTATGAAGACGCTGGGAAGGGTTGACTTCAAATGTTTCCTCTACAATGAGTTCACCCACTTTTTTTCCGTCATTCATCAGTGAAACAACATCGTCCTTTTGCAGAGTTTTGAGGGTATGATTGTTTTTTTTACCTTGGGGAGCAAGTATGAAAGAAAAAGGGAAAGGTACACCTTTGTACATTTTACTCTCATCGACCATCTTGGCTTCTTCTTTGTTCATCAGTTTTTCTACAGGTGAAATAAGTCCTGCTTTTACCAAGGCTAAAGTAGAGAGGGCCTCTGTATCTATATAAAGTGATTTATTTTTCTGCATTTTTAACCCTTTTGTAAAATGCGACTAGTCGCATGAGCACTCTGCTGAAGACAAGTGGTTAAACCACAGTGCAAGCGAGGCACTAAATGCCGAGTCGTAGGACTTAGTGTCAGCGTAGTTTTTTGGGCTTTGCTCAAAAAGCGTTTACTTCTTTTTAAATAAACCATATTTTTTCCTTTTTTCCCATAAGCTTTTTCTTGAGATCCCTAATTTTTTAGAGAGCTCAGTATCTGGAAATTTGTACTGAAAACTGTTTACGATAAATTTGACATAGTCATCAATGGTCAAGATCTCATTTTGGTCATACAGTTTAGAATCAGTGTTCAGTGTAATGGTATCGAAGTCAGATTCTATGTTTGCTGTACTACATAAAATGAAGTTATAGTTACTTAACATCTCCAGCAGAGATTCTCTATCTGTTTTCTTGAGTTGATGGATCTCGGTAATATAAAGCAAGGAACTAGGACTGCTTTTTTGTATTTTCTCTTTCCAGATTTTATCACCTAAAGGAATAAAAGTAAGCATAGTATTTGTTTGCGTTGCATGTTCAAAAACGATCTTATCAACAAGTCTTTGGTAGTTGGTCTCTATAACAAGCGGTGTAGTGATCTCGCTTATATCAAAGTTGCTTTCAATATCATGCAGAAGATTTTGCATATATTCTTGATATAAAGAGGTTTGTTGCTTTAGTGACTGGTACTCTTTATAGTGCTCGATTTTACGCATGAGGTCTTCTAACATAAATGGCTTAACGATGTAATCTTTTGCCCCAAGTTTAAGTGGCTCTCCAACCGTATCATTATTGATATAGTTCACCATCAAAATAATGATTTTATCTTTAAACTGTTTGATAAGCGGTGAAGTGTTCTGTCCTGGTAAATTTGTCGAAAGCAGATAGACATCACCTTGACTGTTCATAGCCTCTTTAATAGAACTGTATATCTCAGTCTCATAGCCATTTTCATTTAGTTTAGAGGCGATACTTTGCGCCAAATAGAGTTCATTTTCTACAATGATTATTTTCATATGTTCTTCCAATTCAAATAAGTTAAGTTTGCTACGGCGTGAACGGTCACACCTTCTTTTCGTCCTACAAAGCCAAGTTTTTCAGCAGTTGTAGCTTTGATGTTCACAAAGTTTTTTCTAATACCAAGAATCGATGCAAGTGTCATTCTCATAGACTCCTTATAAGGTAAGAGTTTTGGTGATTCAGCCATGATAGTAAGATCAACATTACCTATGGTATATCCAAAAGACTCGATCTTTTTTACAGTATCTTGAAGCAGAATTTTGGAGTCTGCTCCAGCATAGGACTCTTCTGTATCAGGGTAAAGTTCACCGATGTCACCCATGCCCGCGGCACCTAAAAGTGCATCTATAAGTGCATGGATAGCAACATCACCATCACTATGTGCCTTAAAGCCATAGTCCACATCTATCTTGACACCACATAAAAACATCTCTTTATTGTTTTCAAAAGGATGTATATCTATGCCAAAACCAGTGAGTGTTTTCGTTGAAGGTGCTTGAATGCACGAGAGTTTTTTCAGATCTTCAATGGTTGTGAGTTTATGGGCATCGACAGACCCTTCTACAAAATGTATCTTTTCTCCAAGAGAGGCAATCGCAGAGCTGTCATCGGTGAATATCGTTTCCGTTTCAAGTGCTTTTTTGAGCATTTTTGTAACAGAGAGTTGAGGGGTTTGAATGATCTTTACTTTGTCTCTGTCTATAGGTGTATTATCTAGATAGAGCGTATCTACCACAGGGAGTACAGGTACGATGCAAGCCCCTTGTTCTTTGGCTTCCATGATGCGGATGATCATATCTGAAGGGACACAGCACCTAGCGATATCACTGACAAGTACATATTCTGAAGTTACTTTCTGAAGCGCATTGGTGAGTGATTCCTGTCTACTGTCTCCACCTTCTATATAAGTAAAAGAAGCAAAATTTTTCATAAGACGTATCTCGTCTTGTGTTGATACTATGATGATCTGATCAAAACTGGCACTCTTTTCAAAGTGTTCAGCAACGTGCAACCATAAAGGGATATATCCAGTATAAAGCCACTGTTTTTTCATCTTAGTATTAAATCTTGAGGAGCTTCCTGCTCCTAGAAGTATCAAAGTAGTGTTTGACAAGTTTATTCCTAAATATCTATAGTAATGTATAGCGTGTTTCAAATAGTAACGTATTATACATATTGATCGCTTTATGATACTTTAATCAGACAAATTCACTCTTATTTATAAGATTAGTCGAATTTTTCAATCTAATTTAAGATTTAGGTGGTATAACTTCTATATTAACGAACAAAAAATTAAGTTAGGAATAAATAACATGACACAAGAAAATGTATTAGAAGCATTGAAGAACGTAACATATCCGGGCTTCACGAAAGATATCGTAACATTCGGTTTTGTCAAAGATATCCTCATCAATGGGACAACTATAAGTTTGACAATAGATATTACATCATCGGCTGATGAAGTAAAGGCGCAACTTAGAGGTGAAGCAACAACGGAACTAAATAAACTTGGATTTGCCGATGTGAACATTAATATCACTGCTCCACAGGCACCAAAACAAATGTCTAACTCAGTAAGTGGTAAGAATATCGCACCACATATTAAGAACTTTGTAATGGTAAGTTCAGGTAAAGGTGGAGTTGGTAAATCAACAACTTCTGTAAACCTTGCAGTTGCTATGGCAATGCAAGGTAAAAAAGTAGGTCTTCTTGATGCAGATATTTATGGACCGAACGTTCCTCGTATGATGGGTGTTGAAGATCAAAAACCGGAAATCCAGGGGAACAGAGCACTTCCATTAAAAGCATATGGTGTTGAAATTATGTCTATGG
>Ga0209013_10003540_pt1 | contig 13887 bp, 14 predicted proteins | sample Cruoilmetagenom2_FD_187291 | JGI IMG/M metagenome (GOLD analysis project Ga0209013, IMG submission 187291) | Oil polluted marine microbial communities from Coal Oil Point, Santa Barbara, California, USA - Sample 2 (SPAdes) (version 2) | ecosystem: Environmental > Aquatic > Marine > Oil seeps ... | reverse complement strand
CGTGGTGTATTGGATATTTAGCTATCTGATGTCCCTCGCCAGCCGCCGAATTGAATCAGCTATGGGAATTGAAAGTAATCTTTAGGAGACCATATTATGACTGATAAACCAATAATCCATTGCACAGGTGTCCATAAATGGTTTGGTGATTTTCATGCCTTACGCGGCATTGATCTGGATGTGTATGAGGGTGAAGTTATTGTGATCTTCGGGCCATCTGGTTCAGGGAAATCAACTTTTATTAGGACCATCAATCGCCTTGAAGAACATCAGCAGGGGGAGATCATCGTTGATGGGATAGAACTTTCCCATGATGTGCGTAATATTGAACTCGTCCGGATGGAAACCGGGATGGTATTCCAGCAGTTTAACCTTTTCCCGCACCTTTCAGTCATGCAGAACATCACCCTGGCACCTATCTGGGTTCGAAACTTACCTAAAGATGAAGCCGAAGTAAAAGCTATTGAACTACTAGAATTAGTAGGTATCCCGGAACAAGCTCTCAAGTTCCCGGGAAATCTATCCGGCGGTCAACAACAAAGAGTAGCTATCGCCCGGGCTTTGGCCATGGAGCCAAAAATCATGCTTTTTGATGAACCGACCTCTGCTCTTGATCCTGAAATGATCAAAGAAGTTCTGGATGCGATGATAGATCTGGCTAAATCAGGGATGACCATGATTGTGGTAACACACGAAATGGGATTCGCTCGCGAAGTGGCAGACCGAATGTACTTCTTTGATGAAGGTCTGATTGTCGAGACCGGCACACCGGATGAAATCTATAATAACCCCCAGGAAGACCGCACCAAACTCTTCTTGTCGCAGATCTTGCAGCATTAAAAAGAGCCGGGAGATGGAAGACCGTTATCGGTCCCCCGTCCTCGGCCTTCTGTCCTTATCCCCTGATAATCAGCAGAATTCCCATAACCACCAGGAAGCCATAAATTATCTTGTCAAATTTACCCTGGGGGATAAGCTGGTTGACTTTTCCACCAATCAGAACAGCGCCGATGATCACTGGAATGCTGTAAAGATATAGATGAACAACCTGGGGGGTCCACATCCCTGCAATACCGTGAGAAATCAATATCGCAGCACCTGTCGGTAAAAAATATCCTTGTAGAGTTGCCCGAAACTTTTCTGAGTCCCATCTCCTAAGCATGCCGTAAATGACAACCGGTGGTCCATTGGTGTTATAAGCCCCTCCCAGGATTCCAGCGATCAATCCGGTCAAGTATGCCCAATTTTCATTTAACAGCTTGGGTAGATTGGGCACAATCAGGTTATACAAACCAAAACCGGCAATGATTATTCCGAGTAGGGATTTAACAAGAAGTTCTGGGGCTGCTTTAAGGAAATAAATACCGATTGGAATGCCTATCCAGGTGGTGATCACCAGCCGCCAGGCAGCTTTTATGTCTACTTTTTTCCAGGCCTTTATCAGGATAATGATGGCAATTGTGGTAGCCCCCATTGCCGTTAAAGGCGTTGCTACCTGTAAACCAACCACAATAGCTAGCAGAGGCATGGCAATTAGTGCGTCTCCAAATCCTAAGGCGGACCTGATAAAAGTTGATAAAAATAGAATAACTAAAACCAGTAGTGTGGTTGTCGAAAATTCCATATTTCTCCAAAAAAAAGAATCACTAATTGACGATCCTGACAATTTTATCATATCAAAATCTCATAGAAATTACTTGATTATTGGTCCGTGGATGTGAGATGATCTGATTTCTTTCATATTCTGGTATGATAATTTCGTATTTATGAGGAGCAATATGAGTGAAGCAGATGTGATCAAGAATACATTAGACGGGCCAATTACTATTGAGTCTATTCAGAAAGACCTGGCAGCGATTGGAGTGAAGCCAGGTATGGTGCTGTTAGTTCATTCATCGCTCAGTTATATTGGCTGGGTTAGTGGAGGGCCAGTGGCAGTAATCTTGGCCCTGGAAGAGGTGCTTGGCCCAGAAGGAACGTTGGTGATGCCAACACATACAGGAGATCTATCAGATCCGGAAGAATGGTCAAATCCCCCGGTACCTCAGGAATGGAAGGAGATCATTCGCCAGACTATACCGGCCTTCGACCCGGAGATGACTCCAACAAGAGCCATGGGTAGGATCACAGAGACTTTCCGGAGTCAGGGGGATGTATTAAGAAGTAATCATCCTCATACGTCATTTGCTGCCCGGGGAAAATTCGCTTCCTTGATCACAGATAACCATTCCCTTGATTTTTCTCTTGGTGATGGATCCCCCTTGGCCAGGATCTATGATCTGGAAGGGTGGATCTTGCTATTGGGTGTTGAGCATGATAATAATACAAGCCTGCACCTGGCCGAATACCGGGCGGACTTTGAGGGGAAAAAAGAGATCAAGCAGGGAGCTCCCATCTTTGTGGATAGCAAACGTAAATGGGTGAGGATCCGCGATTGGGAGGAGCACAGTGAGAACTTCATTGATATTGGCAAGGCCTACAAAAAAGCTGGTGGATCACTAATTAAGGGGAAGATTGGTATGGCAGATTCCCTATTAATTCCCCAGCGGGAATTAGTAGATTTCGGCGTAAACTGGATCGAGACGAATGTGAAGATCCAGAAAAAAGAATAAAATTAGATAGATATATGGAGATATTTTAATCTGGGAGGAAGGGCTAAATGGGTATTTTGGAACGTGAGATACTTGAAAATTCAGTTCAATCTTGGTTATTTGCGTTAGGAATAGCTCTAGGTATATTCCTGCTGTTTCTATTTATTAAACGGATTTTCAAAAATCACCTGAAAAGCCTGATAAAAAAATCAAAAATGGACCTGGATGATTACTTGATCCCTCTCCTCTCACAAACCCGCTGGTTCAGTATATTAGCTGTGGGATTGTGGGGCGGCTCATTGGTTCTAGTCCTACCAACAGGTATCCAAGATTGGTTCATCAGAATCATAAAATTGGTACTGGCTCTGCAGATTGGATTTTGGGGCACAGGCTTGATCTCATTATTCGTTGAGAGAGGTGTTGAATCAAAGATCGAGGAGGATCAAGGTGAGGATGCTACTACCCTGGATGCCCTAGGGTTGATTGGAAAAATCGCTTTATGGGTCATTCTATTATTGATCATTCTGGATAATTTGAATGTGGAAATTAGCAGTCTGGTTGCCAGCCTGGGCATTGGCGGCATAGCTGTTGCCCTGGCCCTTCAGAATATTTTGGGAGACTTATTTGCCTCTCTTTCAATCACCTTCGACAAACCATTTGCGATTGGTGATTTTGTAGTTGTAGATGATTTCGAAGGGAATGTGGAGGATATTGGACTTAAGAGCACCAGGATCAGGAGCCTTTCTGGAGAGGTGTTGATTTTTTCCAACACTGATCTGCTCAACAGCCGGATCAGAAATTTTAAAAGGTTGGAGAAGAGACGGATCTCATTTAATGTCGGTGTGATCTATGGAACACCGGTCGAAAAGTTGCAGAAGATCCCCGGAATGATCGAGGGTATCATCTCTCCTCTTGAGAATGTCGAGTTTGACAGGACGCATTTCAAAACGCTGGGGGATTTTTCCCTCGATTTTAGCGTGGTGTATCATGTGCTGGATCCAGCATATGCTGCCTATCTGGATGTTCAGCAGGCTATTAACCTGAAAATCTATCAGGGATTTGAAGAAGAGGGTATTGAGTTTTCCTACCCGACCCAAACCGTTATGCTGGAAAGTGAAGGGTAGGGGAGTTATATCGTGGACACTAGATCGCTGATCTTGTAGATCCTATGACACTCAACATCCGGGAATATATTGCGTGGGTCAAATAGGACTGGATAGATGCCCGCGTTCTGGGCACCAACGATATCTGTATAGTAATTATCTCCAATATAGGCAGAAATCTCAGGACCGCTTTCAGCCAGGTAGAGAGCATGTTCAAATATCTTGGGATCAGGCTTTGCTAATTGAACATCACTAGATGTGAAGGAAAAATCAAAATAGGATTTAAATCCCAGCTCCTTTACTTCAGCTTCGATGGGGTTTTGTCGATTGCTGACAAGGCCCATCTTGTATCCTAAACCACGAAGGGTTTTTAAGGTTGGACGAACATCATCGGAGATAAATACCTCAGGTTTATAACGCTCGATGAGTTCCTTCTGGATAACTGGGGCCAGATCTGTTGTTTGTAATTCTGTCAAGCCTGCAGCCCATAACTTGCGCTTCAGGTAATGAAGCCAGAACTCATCAGTCAGTTCACCATACATTCTATTGTCCTGTTTCAATTCTTTCGAATTTGCCCAATAGCTGAACATGAACTGCTGGGTTTCCCGGTGCGCGGTTGCCATTATTGGCACTAAATGTTCATCGAGAATTGTAAACAGGACATCCAGAGAGGAAGGATGGTGATGGATCAAAGTACCATCAAGGTCAAAAAGCAGTGTTGTGATATGGATAGGTAGTGTCATAATTAAAGGTTATTCCCAAAACGTTATAGGATGTTGGTCCAATCACCTGAAAAAGTGGATTATAATTCAATCCAAAAATTTACACTATAATATATAAGATTATACATTACCCCTTATTCCAGTGGGTAGAAACATGATATTTGGAGAGGGGCTAATTAATTCTTGACCCCTTCTGTTTTTATTTATGAGAACTCCCAACCAAAAACAACAACGATTGCAAATCATCTTTTTGGCCTTGATTGGCATTACCATCCCCTGCTATGCTTTGGGATATACCTTTATGTCTGTTAATGAAAAGAATCAACCCACTCCCACTGCCAGGATTCCTTCCAGTGTCACTTCTACAATAACTCCAATTGTTCCCAATACACCTGCTCCAATCATACCTACCCGCTTTCCCACTTTTACACCTACAAATACTCCTACAATTACGCCTACCAGGACTGAAACCGCGACCCCAACCCCAATCCCAACAGATACACCCACATCAACCTCTACACATACAAATACCTTTACGCCTTCAGCAACTTCCACTCATACACAAACCCAACCCGCGACGACAGAACCTCCACCCTTGCCAACTGCTACAATTGATTAATTATTGATCTTTTGCAGTCTTTTTTCCCAATTCGCCCTTATCGTTGAAATGTTAATTTCATAAAAATACTATTATTTCTTAAAAAAACTGTGGTTTAATATGATTTCTTTGGAAAAGAAAGGTTAATCATGAAAAAACCTGAGAATTACAATAGAAATAGAAATTTCTTGAGATTGATAATTGGTTTGATTGTTATCAGCTTAATGGTATCTGGCATCTCATCCTGTAATTTCCCGGAATTGGGAGGGATCTTCCCTTCCAATTCCGCAACGGAAATTCCCGGAGCAGATTCGGTCTCTCCAACACCTAGGCCCTCTGCGACGCCAAATATCCCGGTGGCTCAAAACCGGAGATTAATAGTATGGATACCGCCTCAGTTCGATCCTGCTGCGGCCACAACTGCTGGGAATCTATTCCTGTCTCGCCTTGATGAGTTCATCGAAAGGCGTCCTCAAACGGAGATCCAGGTTCGCATCAAGCCGACTGCTGGTGATTTCGGCATCCTGGAATCCCTTCAGATCACTGATTCTGCTGCTCCCCTGATCATACCGGACGTGATAGCTTTGCCACGATCGCTGGTTGAGCAGGCTTTTGAAGCTGGTTTAATACTGCCCTTGGATGGATATACCGAACTAATCGAGGAAAATGATTGGTATGACTATGCTTTGGATCTAGCCCTCATTAGTGATCAGATAGCTGGTATCCCTTTTGCAGGCGATCTGATGGTCCTGGCTTATCAAGATGATACAGGAGAAGTCCCACTACCTGATTGGGATGCAGTGATCACAGCTCAGAAAACATTGGCTTTTCCTGCTTCAGACCCACGCGGTTTAGTAACCCTGGCTTTGTATCAGAGTATCTCTGGAGAAATGCCAGGAACCAATGAAGAAGTTTTGATCCAGGGAGAATCGCTCCTGGAAGTGTTCACTTATTATCGAGACGCCCAGGCCGCCGGGGTGATGCCATACTGGTTAACTCAATTTGAGACTGATGAACAAGCCTGGCAGTCCTATCAAGACCGCCAATCAACCATGGTAATTACCTGGAGCTCATTTCTCCTCACTACGGAATCTGCCAATACTTCTTTGGCTGCCATACCGACCAAAGAAGCTAACCCCTTTTCTTATGCAGGAGGCTGGGTTTGGTGTGTTGTCCCATCTAATATTGAAACAGAACAAGAAGCGGTAGAATTGATCGAATTCCTCACTGAATCGAGTTATCTCAATACATGGGGAGTTGAAGCGGGTTATTTACCTGTCCGCCCATCCGGACTGGATAGCTGGTCTGAGACACCTTTTTACTCTACTTTACAGCAGTTGCTTCCTGCGGCAGTGCTTTTGCCTGGATTTGACCTGCTGAATGACCTTGGTCCTGAGATCCAAGAGGCAGTGGTCAGTGTGTTAAAAGACCAGGTCGAACCGGCAGATGCCTTGTCTGCACTAATGGAAGAAATCCAGGGGCCCTAGACTGGTTCTATTTAACTTACTTCCCAAATCAATACCAGCGTGTTATAATCACCAGCCGTGTTAAAAAATACAAAATAAAGTAATAAAGTTTACTGATTTACTAAGAAGGAATTATAGGATGAGCGATCTGATCAAGGCGTTAGAAACGCCAAAAAACCCCAATGTTCCTGATATCCAAACCGGGGATACAGTTACTGTTTTTGTGCGCATCAAAGAAGGCGACAATGAACGTGTCCAGCAGTTTAAAGGTGTTATCATCCGGATACACGGTATGGGAAATAGTGAAAGTTTCACGGTTAGACGGATTGCTAGCAATGGCATCGGAGTTGAACGGACTTTCCTGACCCGATCCCCGATCGTGGAGAAAGTGACTGTTCAGAGCCAGGGCCACCACCGCCGCTCACGGCTGTATTTCCTGCGCGAACGCAGTGGTAAAAAGGCGAAGCTCCGCCAGAAATTCACATCCTGATCGTACCGATCTAAAGATAAAGGAGGGCATAGAAATTTCTGTGCCCTTTTTGTTTTAAGCCGGGGGAATCCTCCATAAACCTGAGTATAATAAAATCCATGAGAACCAGATTCGTTTTTGTCCTGATTCTGACCGCTGCTTTTATAAGTTCCTGTACTGGCTCTGAGATTGTGCCTCCTGAACCAACCGAGGAGAGTTTTTCGTTTGAGTTCTTCCGGGATGGATACTACGAGGCTGTGCTGCCCAACTGGGAGGTAGCTCTGGAAATTGATCCTGATGCCTTGCACACGGTGATGCATGATGGGCAGTTTATTAGTATCAATCGCTACCAGAATTTACCGGAGATCTTTGCGGATCAGTTCCTGTCCTATATTGAAGAGGACAGCAATACCTACCTTGTCCAGCAAGGTGAGTTGGATGGCAAACCGTTTTTCGAGTTCACGACCAGAGAAGATAACCAGACCATGCGCCTCCAGGCAGTATTGGATTATTGCCAGGGGCAAACTTATGCGTTGGTAACAGGTGGAAGGGATACTGTTCAGAATTCGGATCTGTTCGAGCAAGTTCTGACATCCTCCAGCTGTCAGGATAAATTCTTGGTTCCAGAGCTAACTACTGGAAAGATCGGCTTGATGGCCAACCCTTCCAAGGATGATTTTTGGGAGGGATACTATCCAGCTATTCGGTTGGCCAAAGAGAATGGTGTTCAGGTATTACACAGCTACATGCAGTGGGGACAAGTGGAAGGAACACCTGGTGAATGGGTCTGGGAATGGCAAGATGCACTGATGGGGTATAGGTTCCGTGAGGGTTTTGAAGTGTCCCTTGTTGTGAATGTTATCCACACTGCCCTGAGAGGTTCAATGCCGGAGGATCTGAGAGATAAAGCCTTTGATGATCCGGAATTCATCCAACGCTTTACTGATTTCATCCTCGAAGTGCTGGATCGATATCCTGTCCAGTATCTCAGTCTTGGCAATGAGGTGAATGATTACTTTGTCTCGCACAGGGAGGAGATTCCTGCTTATAGGACCTTTTTCCTATCTGTCCAGTCCGCCATTAAGGAGAAACATCCGGATCTAAAAGTTGGTATGACCTTCGCTTATCATGATGCAGAAACCTCCAATTCAATAGATATCATTCAGGAGTTGGATCTGGGAGACTTCCTGCCGCTCACTTTATATCTTTATAATCAGGATTTCCAGTTTGACCGCGATCCAGCTGAACTGGAGGTCTATCTGGACAGAATCCTAGATCTGGCAGGAGATAAACCAGTCGCGTTTGCAGAGTTGGGCTGGAATACCGCAGAAAGCCTTTCAGGGACCCAGGAGGATCAGGAAGCATTTGTCCGAGAAACTTTTCGACTTCTATCATTGCATCGAGACCAGATAGAATTTATTTCATGGTTTAATCTTCATGACAGCAAGCTTGAAAATTCCTATGAGGCAGCCCTATCATTCCTGCCAGACGATTCTTACCTGATCCAGGATGAGGAATTTATGACTATTTTTGTGGACTTTTTGACTTATGTGGGTTTAAAGGAAAATGACGGCACCCCCAAATTGGGCTGGCTTGCATTCCAGGAAGAAGCAAGTAACTATCTAGAGAGCATTCCCTGAGATGGAAAGAAAAAATAAATATCACAGACCAATAGGTGTTTTTGATTCCGGAGTTGGCGGCCTCTCTGTATTAAGGGAAGTGCGGCAGCAATTTCCCGCGGAAGATCTGTTATATATCGCTGATCAGGCCCATGTGCCATATGGCATCCGCTCCAGGGAAGATGTGTTGGGTTTTTCTGAAGGCATAGTCCGCTACCTATTGAGTAAAAAAGTCAAACTGGTCATTATTGCCTGCAATACTGCCTCCGCCGTGGCCCTGGAATTTCTCAGGAAATCCTATCCAGGCCTGCCTTTTGTTGGCATGGAACCGGCAGTTAAGCCTGCAGCGGAAGAGACCAGTACAGGTATCGTTGGAGTTCTGGCCACACCAGCCACTTTCCAGGGCACCCTGTATGCATCCACTGTGGAAAGATTTGCTAAGGGCGTCAAGATCTTGCCAGATACCTGTCCCGGGCTTGTAGAACTAATTGAGGAAGGTAAAATTAACCATCCTGGGACCAGAGAGATTCTCGAGAAGGCTCTTTATCCGATGCTGGAAAAAGGTGTGGATGAAGTTGTAATGGGCTGTACTCATTATCCTTTTGTGATCCCGCTGATTCAAGAGATTGTAGGAGATGATGTTCAGGTGATCGATCCTGCTCCAGCAGTTGCCCGGCAAGCAGGCCGGCTGTTGGCTGAGTATGATCTGCTGACCGATGGCGGAGGAAAAGGCAAGACTGAATTCCTCACGAGCGGAGATCCAGAAGAATTAGAACGGAATATTGGGGAATTATTGAATTGGGAAGCCAGTGTTGATAGATTAAGTTGGGTAGGGGGAGAACTTAAGGAAGACTAATCGTTTCTATTTCTCAGACTGAATACTAAAGCCGCTGCTAATGTTCCCCCAGAAATAACCACTGCCAGGATGACAATAGTGGGGTTCTTTGCGCTGGTCCGGAAACGGGGTTCACTGGCTTTTATATCTGTCGGTGATGGAGTAGCAGGTGAGAATGGGATGGAAGTTCCTCTTGGCCCCACTGGTGAAGGGGTATGTGTATAGCGAGGGGGTAAGGTTGGGCTGGCCTGGCCAATTGGAGTGTTGGTCGGTGTATAGGAGGGTTGGATAATGATCTCATCTCCCAAGTTCATGATCGCATCCGGCTCAAGACCATTCATTTCCCTTAATTCTTCGAGTGAAATATTGTAAACGGCTGCAATCGTCCATAGAGATTGACCGCCAGCGATGATATGTTTTACAGACCCATCAGACATCGGAGTGGATACCACTACCGGTACTGCAGTAGGCTCCTGGGAAGTTGAAGGTGTAATGGATATTGCAGGATTCTCGGGTGTTGGCGCCGGATCCCCGACCCAGTAACCGGTATCGACAGTATAAAAGACGAGATCTCCAGAGTAAGCTACACCTGCACCAATATATTTTGCGCTGGGGTTGTACATAGTGTGATGATGGTCTGGATCATTCCAGGGCCCATTTATGATCTCCATGACCGATGCATTTTGACCATAGGCCACATTCTCGGAGATAAAGATTGTAGCTCCATTCCCGAAGCCAGCTGCATAGGCCCGATCCTTTGGACGGGATCCATCCGCGCTGACATGCGTCCAGGTGCCGAGCGAGGCCTGGTATTGGCTGTGCTGGAGGGCGATCTGCATTAAGGCAGGGTGCGATTGCAGAGCAGCCAAACCGTTTTGCGCCCGGAGTTGATTGATGGTATTGATCACAGTGGTAGCAGAATCGCCCTGGGCTTGAATGACCTCAGCCATCATCAGTGAGATAAGAAAAGTCAATCCAATCAGGAATAGCCGAACAGGAGTCTTTTTCATGGGTTAGAAAAATCAGGAACTGGTGCAAAACCCTAAATACCAGATCAGCGCCGGATTATTTTCAATAGGAATTACAGCTCTCGTTTTAAGTTTTCAATGGCCGCCACGGGTGTGGGATCTACATCATAGGCCATGGCCAGGTAATATGCGGTGTAATCACCAAATTGAACAGCGGTCCACATTTGAGCCATTCTGGTTTCACCTTTGGCCTGGATCAAGTCAGTGCTAATACCTTCGATCATGAAGTTCTTCTTGGTGAGTTCGATCCTGCGCAGGTTGCGGGGATGATTGGAGTCTGCTTGCAGGAATAAAGCCATGGTTTTTAGCAGGTTTTCTTCCGGGTTGAGCACGCCGGCCAGGGTATTGTGGTCTGCTTCTGGAAGGTCTTCATATTGACCCCAGGCTTTGGCGATTTCACTGATCTGTCCTTTCCAGCGTCGCGCCACAGGAGCGAGTAAATCCGCTCCAAATACACTCACCCAGCGATCGATCAACTGGCCTGCCATTCGTTTAGCAGGATTTTGATGATCTGGCAGGTCTGCTGCCAGGGTTTCGCGTTGTTTTTTCATTTCTTCCACAGCGCCGAAGAGTTCTTCTGATGGATCAACGATATATCCCAGGCGGGTGAATACATTCAGCAGCAAACAGAAAGAATATCCAACAGCGGCCCTGGGTTGGCCTTTATGTTGGAAAATCCACAAATTGACATCGTTCTTCTTGGCCAGCTCCGCGATTTTTCCGCCGGTTGAAATGGCCAGCAGGCTGCAGTTCCTCTCCAGGGCAGTTTCCATAGCGGAATTGGTCTCTTCAGTATTACCCGAGTGAGAGGATACGATTACCAATGTGTCAGGGCCATTTGCCCAGGCAGGTAGATCATAATCTCGATGCACTTCCACAGAAACGGAAGATAATGGCGCGGCGTAGGCTTTTAGCAAATCGGCGCCTATAGCGGATCCACCCATTCCGGCTACTAACACCTGCTTTACCCCGCTAAAATCAGATAGCGGCAGGCTTTGGGCTTCTTCCCAGGCTGTGAGCAGTTGTTCAGGCAGCCCGTTCATCTCTGCCAGCATATTTTTAGAATCCAGTTTCGAAAAATCTTGGTGGTTATTTAAGTTCATATCTACCTTTATTTTCCAGAGGGAATGGGTCCATTGCAAGGGACTCAATCCACAAATTTGAATATCTTATTCATGCAACCCCTGCATTAAATCATATATGTCCTTACGAGACCAGCCTGATTCTTTTGCCAACCTTTTAGCTAGCTGGCTGGGGCTGGTCCCCCCCTGCCCGGTCTCTTCCTTGATAACTTCGAGCAAATGTTTTTGATCCCAAATTTGATCTTTATCTCTGCCAGCTATAATTAATGTGATTTCCCCTTTTGGTTCTTTTTCTGTGTAATAATCCCGGACCTGGCAGATCGTTCCCCGTTTGATTTCCTCATGCAGTTTAGTCAGCTCCCTGGCGACGGCTATCTGCCGATCTCCTAGGATAGAATGACAATCTTCCAACGCATCCAACAATCGGTGGGGAGTCTCCAGGAAAACCAATGTCCATGGAAGATCCTTCACTAATATCAAGAGGTCTTGACGGCCCTTTTTCTTTCTAGGTAAATAGCCCAGGTATAAGAAATTATCTGTAGGGAGCCCGGCGGCAGATAGAGCAGCAATTGGTGCGCTGGGTCCCGGGACAGGCACAACGCGGTGCCCAGCAGCAAGAGCCGCCTGGACCAGTATGAAACCTGGATCGTTAATGGCAGGGGTTCCCGCGTCTGATACCAGGGCCAAGTCAGCTTCTTTGAGATGGTTTATCAAAACCTCTGTCTTAGCTGCCTTGTTGTGATCGTGATAGGAAGTTAGCGGGGTGCTAATTTGATAATGTTTCAGCAGTTTGGCAGATGTACGGGTGTCTTCGGCAGCAATCAGCGGGACTTCTTTTAAGATCCGCACAGCCCTGAAAGACATATCCTCCAGATTGCCAATCGGTGTGGCGACCAGATATAGGTCACTCATTTTTTCGCTCCTCCAGGGAGAGATTGGTTTTTACGCTGCGGGCCAACTTGCGGCGGGACAGCATTACCTGCCTGCCGCAGCCCAGGCATTCGATCTTTATATCTGCTCCCAAGCGGATAACCTTCCAGCGATCTTCTCCGCATGGATGGTTTTTTCGCAGTTTTAACAAGTCGTTTAAACCTAAATCTGGCAGCATGAGGGCATTATATCATTTTGGCTGATTGGTCTTCTCAGGAGGTCATTACCTTTATCAGATTGATTTGCTAAGCAGAGGGTTTATACTTGTACCTAATAATTGATATGAAGTACTGAGGAGAAAATTATGGCAGACCAACGGATTAAAAAACTGGCCCAAACGCTGGTGAACTATTGTGTAGAAGTCAGGGAAAAAGATATAGTAGGGATCGTTGCTCAGCCGCTGGCTACCCCCTTGATCCAAGAGGTCGTTCGGGAAGTGCTCCGCGGAGGTGGATATCCGTACTTATTGCCTTATAAAGTCCCCTTGCCAACGCTTGGCTATGAAGGACTCGATAAGATCTTTTTTGAAGAAGCCAATGATGATCAGCTCAAACACTTGAATCGTTATTGGGAGACCCTGAATAAAGATTTTGATGTCCGGATCTTTATATTGAGTGAGTTTAGCACCCAGAGTATCAAAGATATCGATCCGGAGAGAATAATAATCCATAAAAAGGCAAATAAACCGATCTTTGATACCTACTTTGAACGCATGTCGTCTGGAGATTTACGAAGGGTCAGTACGCTTTTCCCAACCCAGGCCTATGCTGATGATGCGGGGATGAGTCTGAAGGATTTTGAAGATTATGTCTATGGGGCAACCTTCAGTGACACTGAAGATCCGGTAGGGGAATGGAAGAAAATGAGGGCTGAACAACAGCATTTGGTGGATTGGCTGAAAGGGAAGAAAGAAGTCCAGGTGAGAGGACCACACGCCGACCTTAGTCTATCGATTGAGGGGCGGACATTTATCAATTCAGATGGTAAACAGAATATGCCCAGCGGAGAGATTTTCACCGGTCCAGTTGAGGATTCAGTGAATGGCTGGGTCCGTTTCACCCACCCGTGTATTCTTACAGGCAAAGAAGTAAATGGAGTGGAGCTTCATTTTGAAGATGGAAAAGTAGTAAAAGCTTCTGCAGAAAAGAATGAGGATTTCTTATTGTCGATGCTGGATATGGATCAGGGTTCCCGTTACCTGGGAGAATTCGCCATTGGAACCAATCTGAGAATTAATCGATTTATCAAAAAGATCCTCTATGACGAAAAGATCGGGGGAACGATCCATATGGCTCTGGGGCAAGGATATCCCATTACTGGCAGCCTCAATAAAAGCGCTATTCACTGGGATATGATCTGTGATATGCGGGATGGCGGGCAGATTATTGTGGATGATGTACTATTTTACGACTCGGGTAAGTTTACTATTTAGGTATTCCTGCAC
>Ga0209013_10003539_pt1 | contig 13889 bp, 10 predicted proteins | sample Cruoilmetagenom2_FD_187291 | JGI IMG/M metagenome (GOLD analysis project Ga0209013, IMG submission 187291) | Oil polluted marine microbial communities from Coal Oil Point, Santa Barbara, California, USA - Sample 2 (SPAdes) (version 2) | ecosystem: Environmental > Aquatic > Marine > Oil seeps ... | reverse complement strand
TACTTTAAGCATCCCTAACATATCATCTTTATCAAATATCAAAGTATTATTAAGTGTATCTTGAGATAAAAGTTCTTCTGCTCCTTTAAAATCATCTTTAGCTAATGAATCTCTAAAATTAATAATAATATTTTCAACATCTTTTGTACTATTTGATGTACACCCTACTAAATTAATTACTAATGCTACTATGACTAAAATGTTTATTAATCTCTTCATGTGTATCTCTCCCTTTTGTTATGTATTAATTCTATGCTACTATTGTACAAAAATAAAAGAAAAAGATAAAATCAAAAAACACGTGAAAATGGGTACGCGAAAAATCCATAACACACCAACTGAGTTAGTATGTCATGGATTTGATTTTATATTTTATTTCACGAACTTACTATAAACCATATTTGTTTACGGTAGGCATAGTATCCAAACCATTAAAATTTAATTCTGACGATTTTAAAGTAACATTAAATTTTGTGGTATTATCGTCATAATCTAATAGCCCATCATTACCCATATATATTTCTAGATGGTCAATAGGTCCAATCTCATTTTTTGTAGAGTTTTTTTCTACCCCATAAGGAATAATACTTCCCCCTTTAACGTATATAGGCATCGTTTCTAAATCAATATATTTCTCAATCCACTGACCACGTGAATGAATAATCTCTTTTGTCCAATAATCTATCCAAGTTCCTTCTGGCAGATAAAGTGTCCTATATGACTTGTTTTCCATAGGTTCTAATACTGGAGCAATTAGCAAACAATCACCAAATAAATATTGATTTTCAATAGTCCATACCTGACGGTCTTTAGGATAATCTATAACTAATGATCTGACGATAGGTTTACCTGTTTGAGATGATTTTTTCGCTTCATTGTAGATATAAGGTAGTAATTGATAACGTAATTTAGCATATTTCTTAAAAATACTTTCAGCTTCAGGTCCAAAACTCCAAGGTTCACGACTGTTATCATTACCACACCCATGACAACGGGAATGACTTGAAAATAAACCAAATTGAGCCCACCTGATATATAATTCTGAACTTGGTCTGCCAATAAATCCACCTATATCATGAGCATAAAATGGAAATCCTGATAACCCTATGCTTAAAGCACCTTTCACTGTACCAGCTAGTCCAGCCCATGAACATTGACTGTCACCACCCCAATGAATAGGATATCGTTGAGATCCTGCTGTACCACTTCTCGCCCATACAATATTTTCTCCACTTACATTATAAGTTGCATCTGCTATAACTTTAGTATATATAAGAGAGTATAGATTATGAAATTTACTACCATCAATATTTTTATAGATGGCATCTTCAGGAATCCCTTCTCCAAAATCTACTTTAATCGCTGCATTTCCCATGGTGATTAAGTTTTCTATTTGCTGACCATACCATTCAACAGCATCATCATTTGAAAAATCAATTACAAGGTCATCTATCCAACCACCTTTTACATTTTTAGGATATTGATAAGGGTTCCCATCTTGACCAAGAGCAAAATAATCTTTTTCTAATGCTTCTTTATAATTCACATTATTGTCTTTAGGAGGAATAAAATTATATTGCCATAAACTAATATTTAAACCCTGTTCTTTTAGTTTTTTCAAATGATACTCAGGATTATCAAATCTTTCTTTAGAAAATCTTAAATCACAATTCCAATCTTCCTCAAACCATGCAGTATCTAAATGCAGTACGTCGCAAGGTATATCTTTACTACGTATTTCGTCAGCAACTTCATGTACAACATCCCAAGAAATATAACTATTTCTACTCATCCATAATCCAAAACTCCATACAGGTGGGGTAGGCGCAAATCCTGTTATGGTACTATATTTATAAAGTATTTCTGATGGTGACGGACCATAAATAATGAAGTAATCCATAAATTCATCATCTATACCAACACTCGCACTACAAAATTCACGAGTACCAATTTCCCATTCAGTTTTTGCTGTAGAATTTAAAAATAACCCATATCCCCTTGTTGAAAACCAAAATGGTACATTAATATATGTACGAGTATTACTAGTACCAATAGCATCTTTATTCCAAAAATCAACTTGTTTGCCCCGTCTACCTACATAATCAAAACGTTCACCTAAACCAAAGATTTCTTCATCACCCGTCATGGATAAAGCTTCAAAACAAGCCGTTTTATTATTTGTTTTGGCTATAGACATATCAAATGTATCAGAAGTAAAAAGCTCATATTTACGTTGCTCATAAAATAGATTGTTCTCATGATCATAAGCTTTTATGTTAAAAGGTTCTTTCGAGATTCGCAATTCTATTAGACCCGTTTTTACAATAAGTTTTTCTTCTGTTGATTCTATATGAATGTCTAAATCAGATTCTGGCTTTCCTACAATCATTTCTTTTTGGAGTGGAGATTGTGCCTCTATCTTTTCATATAAATTATTTTCTGCATAACGGATACGGAATATAGAATCTGACCAAAAAGATATTTCTATTTCCATAGTACCCTCTAAATCCTCATCTGCTATAAACTGATTCATCTGAGTTTCATGGGTTTGTACTGTTTGATTCCAAAATCCCTTAGTACTACATATTATATGAAGTCTATTGTGGTCTAATTGTGTGTCTAATATTTTGTACGGACGTACAAAAAGCACTTGATCATCATCTTTAAAATCGGATAAATCACATAAGGGTCTTCTAATTATTGGTTGCTTTTCTTTGTTATTTTTTAAAAAACGTTGTGGAAAATCATTATTAGCCATAAAAATACCTCCCTAAAGTATTTCAATCAACTTATAGACTTATATAAATCATTTAAGTATAATTGAAAATATATAAAATAAATAAAACTTTTATACAATTATAACAATATACAGTTTGAATTTGAATAAACAAACCGAATTATTATAATACAAAACGAAACAAGGAGCTGATAGAATTGTATTTGACGTATAATTATAATAGATCTCCAGAAATTCATAAAATGGGACATTCTATATGTACATCTGACTGGTCTTTCTCTAATAGATTTGACATAGACTATGAGCTTATTATTGTTACAGAAGGAACTTCTATCTATTATTTTAAAGATAGGTCTTATCACTTATATCCCGGAGATATTTTATTGATAAGACCTAATGAGGTTCATAGTGCAAAAAACCTTTCAAATATTCCATGTAGATTTTTCTATGTTCATTTTATGCCTAATAATAAAACTAGAATGTTAGATAAACACTTAATTCAAAAACTGATTTTTGATATTATTAATAAATCCAATATATCCGATAAGGATAAAATAATATATACGATTCCAAGAACAAATTTCAGGAAAATATTCATACCACGTTATTCAAAATTAAATTATTCCAAAAACGAAATATATACGCTCATGGAAAAAGCTATTGATGAAAAAAATTACACGACATTAACCAGTGAATTAACTATAGCATTATATATCTCTCAAGTTTTCACTTTAATAACCAAACAGGTTTTAGCTGACCATGGATTTGATTCCTTATTATATTCGAAAGGACAAATACCAAAAGTACTTCAGGAATCAATGTTATATATCCATAAAAATTATACCAAAGCTCTACTAGTAAATGAAATAGCTAAAAAGTTAAATATTACTCCCCAGTACTTAACAAGATTGTTTAAAGATAATATGGGTAAATCCACTGTACAATATATTAATGGTCTTCGAATATCAAAATCGAAAGAATTAATAAGGAGAAGCACAATGACAATGCAGGAAATAACATACTCTATTGGGCTTGATAATCCATATTATTTTAGTAGACTTTTTAAAAAATATGAAGGAATAACTCCATCTGCATATAAAAGAAAATTAGATAGTAAAAGTAATGAATAGAAATTCCCTCAAGTCTAGATGTTATACCTAGAATTGAGGGATTATTTGTAACATATTTAGTTTAACTCTGCAACTCTTACTACCATATTACAGCCATATTCATAACCTGTCGGTTGGAATGTAAAGATGTTTTTTTCAACATCCTGAACAAATGGTAATTCTCGTCCACTATCAACCCATTTAATAGACGTTACTTTATCTTTTATTCCTGTAAATGTTCTTGGAGGATTTTTCGAATTACCTACTGTTACATTTTCATTCCCAACTATCGGTAAATCAAAGACGAATAAATATTTTTTACCATCTGCTGTTTCAAGCCCAAAATCCTCATTTAATCCCTCTATTCCACATGGTCTACCATTATAAATGGCTTCACCATACATATCTATCCATTTTCCTACCAATGATAAAATACCTGATACCATCTCTGGCACTTTACCGTCACCCTCTGGCCCTATATTCAACAAAAAATTAGCCCCTACTTTTCGACATCTGCATAATGTTTTAATAAACTCTGCAGGTGTTTTATAATTAAAATCATTTTTTCCATAGGCCCAATGGTCGTTCATCGTATAACACATTTCACCCGATACATATTTCTTTGCATTCGTTCTGTCTAAAGGTTTCGGTAATCCTTGTTCAAAGGTTACACTATCTATTTCAGGATGCGAAATTTCTCCATGTGCCGAAAGTCCTGTATTATTTATTATCATTGCTTCTGGTTGATATTTTCTTATAGTGCCATAAAGCTCATCCAACTTCCAGTCAGCATCAGGTTTACTCCAATTTCCATCAAACCACAATCCACCTATCTTACCATAATTCGTACACAATATTTCTACAGAACGTCTTAAATACTCAAGATATTTATCAAAATCATTGTCAAAATCTTTATTGTGCCAGTCTAATGTTGTATGATAAAAAAATGGTATTAGTCCCCCTTCGTTACAGGCATCTACGAATTCTCGTACCAAGTCACGTTTTGCTGGTGAAGCAAGTGAATTGTAATCATTCAGTTCTTTTGTATCATACAATGAAAATCCGTCATGGTGTCTTGTTGTAAGTGTTATATATTTCATTCCTGCTTTTTTAGCGATTGAAACAATCTTTTTCGCATCAAATTTTGATGCTGTAAATGTCTCTACAAGTTCATCATATTCTTCTTCAGGTACTCCTGGAATTGTTTTCACCCATTCGCCTTTCCCCAACTGGGAATACATCCCCCAATGAATAAACATTCCAAATCCCCTTTGCTCAAATTCTGCTATTCTCTTTTCTGGTTTAGGTATACTCATATCTATTCTCCCCTTTTTTAATATATTATAATTTTAACAAATATTTAATAAAATTCCAACAGGTATTAAATTATATTTAAATCATAATCTAATTTATATAATTGTCCTTGTTCTACTTTTATATCAATTATCTTATTATTATATAGCAAGCTCACGCAAAACCATGCGTTCGCTACGCCCCCCGGGGGTAAGTCTAAAATTGTCAAATAAACCATAAAAAGAAAATAGATTTATTATAGATTTAATTAATACCTTCATCATATTTTTTCGCCACTTACTATAGGTTTATTGACAATTGGTAAATACATTGGGTTAATTCTTAATTAATAGATACACCCCTTACCCCTCATTTTTGCTTTTCACCAAACTCATATTTCGATAATTTTATATAATTTTGTACCAATAAACTCATTATAATACACTTTGGTTAATTTTTCCATGAAATGTGTTTATGTTTTTTATTTATTCAAAATAATAGTAGTTTTGTTTTATTACTACCTAAAACTAATACCAAAAATAAATTGAAGTATCCGTAAAGTAATACTACAAATTCAAAATCAAAATATACTATTAAATGGGAGGAATTAAAAATGAATAAGAAGAATGGAAATATATTTAAAAGTTCTGTGCATTCAATTTCTACTGCTTTTGATAAGAATTTTAACATTATAGTCAAAGCTTCTCAGTCATTTAATAATCTAAAAAACAAAAGTAAAAATAAGAATAAATAAATTTATAATGTTCTTACCACGACAAAGAGCTATATACCTTCCCAGTATATAGCTCTTATAAAACACCCAATATCCCAAGATAATAGCCTATCCCTATAAGTTTTCAATAAATTCTAATTTCACTTTATCTAAACTGACTTCTGGAATGCCTAAAGTCCTATTATTAAACTCTCCATGACAATCTGACCCTGATGAAATCATCAAATTATTTTCTTCGCAATATTTTACATAGTAGTCTGCATCTTCTATATTCGATAAATATGGTGAGAAACATTCAATACCTGATATACCGTAATTTTTCCATTCTTCTAGTGTTTCTATCGGTAGCTTTTCTCCATTTTTATAAGCACTAGGATGTGCTAAAAATGAATAACCTCCTGCATTTTTAATTATTTCTATTATTTCTTTAGGATGTTTAAAGCACAATCTCTCATTGCTTGATATTAATAATTGAATATATTCTTTAAAACCTTTAACTGCATTATTATCAATCAAGTAATTTAGCGACTCCCATCCACCTCTTTTTCTATTGTATTTATAGGAATAATAATCTTCTATGTCTTTTATCTTATTTATTTCTTTTGCATATTGAACAGTTTTAGTATTAAATTCTTTTCTTTGTAACTGATTAAATTTAAGAAGTTCATTTAATTCGCTATTTTCATAATCAAAATCATATGCAGTTATATGATATTCTTTGACATTATATGTACATGAAATTTCCACTCCAACAGAATAATAAATATCATTTGGAACGCTATGTAACATCTTCACACTATTTTCTATGGTATCATGGTCAGTAATAGAAAATACTTTTATATTATTCTTTTTAATATGTTCTAATAATTCTATAATAGTCCATGTTCCATCTGATGCAGTAGTATGAATATGCATATCAACTTGATAATTCTTTTCAACCATATACTCACCTCTTATAATTCTTATTTAGTTTAATTGTTTATTTATTCAAATGGGCTAACAATTTTTTCAAAACTAATGTTTCTCTATATACCCAGTCATTTATTTTCCTATCATGTGATTCTAACAGTTTTTCATTGCAACTTATTGCGTCTTTTACCCTTATCCATACTGGTTTGAATTCTAATTCATGTTCATAATCATCTAGATTTTGTTGCCCTTTAATATTTAATACTTTGCACATATAATAGTATGATTTCATCTCAAATAAAGCATTTTCTTCGAACTTATCTGGTCCTATTTCTGTCATTTTTCCTATTTGACTAACTACTTCACTAACTGTATATCCTGCTTCTTCTTTAACTTCTCTTATTAAAGCTGATTCATGATCTTCTTGTCTTTTTATTCCCCCACCTGGAAATTTATAATCCCCTAAATTGCAGTGTATTAACAATATTTTTTCATCCTCTAAAATAACCCCTCTCACTGCTTTTCTCGTATTAACTTTTTGATTATGTAGCCCCTCTATCTTTTCCTCTATTACTTCATCAAATAACATTCTATCTTCCCCCTCAGCTTTAACTAGTAAATTTTTTTCACCCATCTATAGCAATAAGCTTTTTTTACATATTCATTTTTTTCTAGATATTCTCTTAATGTATTTCTTAAAAATTCTTTATTATATTTCCTATTTCTATTATTCTTTAGTGAATCGTAACCTGTGCCTCTATGAAGATAATCTGACGAACCGACTGTATACCATTTATCATCTATAAGAGCTTCTCCATTAATACTTATTTTTGAGATTTTTCTTCCATCACATTCTATTATTGCATTAGAAACATGTAGTCTTCCTAAATATTTACCTCTAAAGCCTGGACCTCTACCATCTTTTAAACAAAAATCACTATCTAAAGAATTCTGTAAAGCTTCTTTTATATATTTCCCTTGAATTTCGAAAATAGTTGGATTTAAAGGAGATGGGCATATCTCTAAAAGTTTTTTATTAGTAACGATCCCTTTTCTTATTCCTCCATTTATCACTCCACTATTAATAATAGCTAAGTCACATTTTAAAACATCAAATAAAGCGTCAGCTAATAGATTTGTAATTGGATTTTCCTCTATTACGTCATGCCATAAGTCATCATCAATATTATATAAAGGGTTACTAATATTGTCTATCGCCTTTTCCTTATTCTCCTTCAATATATTTATTATATCTTTATCTGGTTGTACATCTTCTATATTTATATTACTAGATTCTAAAAGTTTAACAGTGCCATTAATCATTTCAATTTTTAGTACCCCTACATGTTCTCCATAACACCCCGAAGTGTGAATAATAGTATTATTGATGATTTCAGGTTTTTCCATTAATATATGATGATGTCCACCAATAATCACATTAACGCCATCTATTTTTTTCGCTATAATTCTATCAGCATCCATTCCTAAATGTGATAAAACTATACAAACATCATATTTGTTTTTATTTAATAATACCTCTTTTTCGATTGGTTCTAAATAATTCTTGTATTCAAGATTATCCATTTCATAAAACTCACTTAGATCAGGAGATGTACCTACTACTAGAATCTTAAATCCATTTTTATCTAATATAACGCTACTTTTCACACCTTCAATATTGATATCTCCCTGTTTACATAAATTACAAGTTAAAAATGGAACCTTAGATTTAGTTGCCATATTACTTAATGTTTCTTTCCCATTAAACGTTTCATTATTTCGCACTGTTAATGCATCATATGATGCATATTCAAGTAACTCTATAGCTGCTTCTCCTTTTGTTCCTTGTAATTCTAATCTTTTAAAATCAGCGAAATCTCCTGCGTCAAGAATTATTGTATCCTTATTTTTTATTTCTTTTATTTTACTGACTATCTTTGAGAAATTTTCATAATTACTATGAATATCATTTGTATGAATTATATTAAATTTCATCTAATTTCCCCCTTTATCAATAGAACTCCCTACTGTTATTAATTTGTTTAGCCCTATGAATTAACTTGTTATATAAATAAACATCCTTAACATCAAAATAATCTTTATTAAATTTATCTAAACCAAACCACCTGACACCGCTATTTTCATCTTCCTTTACTATCAGTGTTTCTTTTTCACTTGCAATAAGAATATATGCTACCGAAAGGTGTTGGTGTCCACTAACATATTTATTATTTTTCACATGCCCATATACAGGTAGAATATCAATAGCTACAATACTTTTTGTGAGCGGTATGACATCTTTAATACCTGTTTCTTCTTTTGCTTCTTTTATTGCAACATGTAAAAAATCTGGATCTCCATCCGAATGTCCTCCAGTCCAAGCCCAAGTATTTCGTATATTGTGATGTACCATTAGCACTTTATCTAGTTGCTCGTTCATAACAAAGCCTGAACTTGTAATGTGTGCAAATTCATTTTCTCTTGATAAAATATTATGTGGAAATTTTGATATATAATCAAGCATTACCTTTTTATCTTGACTTTCTTGTTCGTTAGCTGGAATAAATTCAGTAATTTGTTTTATGTAATCCATTAATATAACCTCCTGATATCTATATGTTTTTCCTTTTGCGTTACACTAAATACAAGCTCATCTATATACTAATTATATCATTAATTTGAAGATAATGTATATACCATAGAAAAATACAGAAAAATGGGGACGGTTCATATATTTACATATATTCATAAGTTATCTATAAATATATGAACCGTCCCCGTTCTCTTGGCATTTTAACCTCCTGGTTCGAAGTTATCGGTGAACCTTATGAATTTTAGCAACTCCAAGTGTCTTATCTGGATAATTACAGTACCAATTAATAAAATCCATAACATACCAACTAAATTAGTATGTCACGGTCTTATACAGCAACACCTGAAAGAACTTCTAGTTGCAATAAAGCTAGGAGTTTTTTGTATATGTAAAACAAAAGATTATAATCGTCCCTAACAGAAAATATGATCTAGTATTACTAAATGGTATAATAAACCACAAAAACACACATATTCCTTGTAAATATTGTATGTACTGATATAATAGAATTTGATTGAATTCAAACTATAATACAAACTTAAGAACAAGGGAAGAGGTCGTTTTATGCTACGAAACACTGAAAAAGAAAAGAAAAAATCTAGAACAAAATCATTTATGAATTTTAGAAAGTTAAGTACTAAAATTTCAGCATCAATTACATTATTGATAATTATTTCCATTTTATCATTATCAACAATAAATGCAAACCATACAGCAGATATATTAGAAAGAGAAGCTGTAGAACAACTTGCACTACTTTCTGAAAGTGAATCTAATGAATTTGATGTTTTACTTGAAAATGCTGAAAGCTCACTTAAAAGCTTGAATTCATTAATAAATGCTACCTTTGATTTGGAAAAGTTTAAAAATGACCCTAATTATGTAGCTACATATGATAAAATACTTTCTAATGTAGTAAAGGAAAATCTGGAAAATAATAATGTAATAAGTGAGTATATTGTTTTCAATCCTGATTTAATAGGATTTACTCATGATGTTGATTATTCAATAAGTGATGGGGAATTAATAAGAGCAAAAATGTTTACTATGGAAGATTTTGATCCGAATTCTGGGATAACAGATTGGTACTATGCTGCTAAAAATGCCGAAAAACCTTTATGGTTAAAGCCTTATTTTTGGAAGGATTTTAATAGAGATATAATTTCTTATGAAATACCTATATATGAAGATGGTGAATTACTAGCAGTACTAGGTACAAGCTTTGATTTCAATATCTTTAGAAATGAGATAAATAATATGGAAGTATATGAAAAAGGATATGCTTGCTTATTAAGTGAAAACTATGATGTTTTAGTTCATCCTACTATTGATATGGGAGAGGACTTTAGAAAAGTATCAAATGGAGATTTTAAAAGTATAATTGATAAAATGAGCGAAAAAGAAACAGATACAATGGAATATAAGTATAATGGTGAAGAGAAAATACTGAGTTTTACAAGAGTAGCTAATGGCAATATTATATTTCTTACAGTTTCAAAAAATGAGATATTTCAAAAGATGAATTCTCTTAAATTATTTATGATATTAATATCCTTAGTAATTATATTAATATCAATAACTGTGAGTTTATTTTTAGGAAGAAGCATTTCTAAACCTATAATAAGAGTAACAGAATTAATAACTAAAACAGAAAAATTAGATTTAGCTTATTCATCAAGCTATGAATCATTATTAAACTATAATGACGAGATAGGTATAATGTCTAGGGCATTGTTTAATACTAGAAAAGCTTTGAGTACAATTGTAGGTTCTATAAAAGAAAATTCTAATACTATTGATAATGAAGCTAGCAATCTAACTGCTTTATCTGAAGAAATGGCATCTTTATCTGAAAATGTATCAAATGTAATAGAGGAAGGCGCAAAAGGTTCTCAATCACAAGCAGAAGATTTATCTAATATTAATCAACTATTAAATGAATTCGGTGAAGAATTAGATAATATTGTTCAAAATGTAGCCAATGTTGATTCAAATGCTAAAGATGTTTCAACTCTAGCCAATGAAAATAACAAGAATATGCATATTGTTATAATGTCTGTTAGTAAGGTTAGCGACACTTTTGTAAATTTACTTTCTAAAATTTCAGCACTAAATTCAAATGTAAATAAGATTAATGAAATAACAAATTTAATAAATAGTATAGCAGAACAAACTAATTTATTAGCATTAAATGCAGCAATCGAGGCGGCAAGAGCTGGTGAAGCAGGTAAGGGATTTTCTGTTGTAGCTGATGAAATCAGAAAATTAGCTGAACAGTCAAAAGTTTCATCTGAAAATATTAATATATTAATTGATGAAATAACAAATGATACAAATGTAATGCTAGATACTACAAACACTGTTAATGATGAATTAACCAATCAAAAAACAGATATAAATGTGGCAATAGACTCATTTGAAAAAATAATAAAAGCATTAAACGAAATAATACCTAAAATAGAAGTTGTAAATGGTTCAGCAATACATTTAAATAAAAATAAAAACGTAATTTTAGAAAAAATAGAAAATACATCTTTTATTGCAGAAGAAATTTCAGCAGCAACCCAAGAAATATCTGCCTCAACTGACGAAGTTAAAGCTTCTACAGAAGAAGTAACTAAAACAGCACAAAAATTAAATAATATGACTGATGAAATGACAAAGGAAATAAGTAATTTTAAATTATAATTATATTCAAAAAGGGATTGATTTAATAATCAATCCCAACTAATTTATAAACGCTTTATTCCCACACTTTACACATATAATTACCTTCTTTTTATTCCTTATCTTTTTCTAAATGAATTTCTATTCTACTACGACCTTTATTCTTAGCCTGGTATAAGAGCATATCGGCTTCATTTAATAATTTTTGTAAATAAGTACTTCTATCTAGATTCGAGTCAATTTTAATAGCACCTCCGCTAAAAGTTAATGCAAAACCAAATCTATTCTCATTCCATTCTGAAAAAGTATTACAAATACTCATTAATACAGTTTGTGCATCTTCTAGGGTTGTATTTTTAAGTAAAACTACAAATTCTTCGCCACCATATCTATATATGTTATCACCATCACGTAGTCTAGTAATAAAACACTCGCCTAATAATTTTAAAACTTCATCTCCAACATTATGCCCATATTTGTCATTTACATTTTTAAAATGATCTAGATCAATCATTGCTAAAACTGCTGAATGTTGCTGAGTATTATTTTCCACCATATCTTCAAAGTCATTTAATAACTTTCGTCTATTTGGTAAGGTTGTTAATTCATCATATAAAGCCATACGTTCTAATTTATTAGACTCTAAAAATTTGTTTGTAATATTAGAAATGAAGTAAATATAACTATCCACACCATGATAAATTATTTGCTTACAATTCCATTCAATATAATAAGTTCTCCCTAAATGATTTTGAACTGAATAAACATCTTCACTAATTCTGTTTAAATTCAATTCACCTTTTACATCTATATATTCTTTTAAGTTTGTACCAACCATTTTATCAATGATTGTATTTTCAAACATTATATCTCCTGTATTTGAAATAATTAAAATACCTTCAGATGATAATTTAAACAACTGTTCAAATACAATTTCTTCTTGATGTATATAGTCAGATTGAAGTCGTAAACTTCTATGAACAAAATATAATATGATAAGAGCAATACAAAACAAACAAATTATTGTAATAGTAATCTCTCTGAAATATTCCGTATTTAGTTCATCAACATAAATCTCTAATTCCTTATCGAGATCATCAATATGAAATCCCATCGCTATATATGCTTCCCACCTATCTATTGCTTTTACAAAAGATACTTTTTCACTTGGTTCATTTGAATTTTTTCTGTAATAGCTATAATTAGCATATCCTTCTTTATCAGTTTCTATAGTTCTCATAAATAGATCATGAATAGATTGCCCTTTACTATCTAGAATACTTTTAACATTCGCCCCCTCTAAATTAGGATTACCAAAAACGTGAGCTATACCCTCATATCCAACAATAAAAATATAGTCTTCACTATCTTTGTAATAACTTTTGATTCTAGAAAAGGTTGCTTGCCTTAGTTCTTCTTCAATATCCACATCATAGTTACCAGTACCTATTATAATATCGAGTTCTGGAATATATAAACAAAATGATGTCTTTTTTAAAGGCTCACCATCTTTCTCTTTTGGCCAATGATATGTAACATAAACACCTTGTGGTTGATTTATCGCTTTTAACATTTCTCTCGCAAAATATATACCCTCTTGATCTTTAAAATCGATTAAATTTTTACCCTCTATTCTATTATCAGTCCCTGTACGAAGAAGCTTACCCTCACTACTTAAAACAAAGTATAAGTATTCTTTATCCTCTTGAACTATCCTTTCAAATTCTTTCAAGCTTTCATTTGTTCTATCTTGAATATTTTCTATTTTTTCTAGATCAGAACCTGCTAATATCTCGCCTATCATTTCAATTTTATTTTTTATTATCTTATTTTTCTCTTTACGAAGTA
>Ga0209013_10003538_pt1 | contig 13891 bp, 15 predicted proteins | sample Cruoilmetagenom2_FD_187291 | JGI IMG/M metagenome (GOLD analysis project Ga0209013, IMG submission 187291) | Oil polluted marine microbial communities from Coal Oil Point, Santa Barbara, California, USA - Sample 2 (SPAdes) (version 2) | ecosystem: Environmental > Aquatic > Marine > Oil seeps ... | reverse complement strand
TGAAAACCTGTTTATTGCCGGGACTGACCAGGGTTTTCTTGGCATTGTCGGCTCCATGCTTTCCGGGGTGACGATTGTCAATCAACACCTGCTGGGCTAGGTGAGTTTTCTTGACGGCAGATGAAAAAGTTTATTATTATCTTTATTGCACAGCATCATGGCATTTTCATCAATAAATAAGGTACAGGACAGATATGATGTCGTCGTTGTCGGCTCGGGTCTAGGCGGGCTGACATGCGCGAACCGCCTGGCCAGGGCGGGGCACTCCGTGTTGCTTCTGGAACACCATACCCAGCTCGGAGGGCTGGCTACCTGGTTCAAGCGTAAAGGCCATATATTTGATGTTTCGCTGCATGGCTTCCCGTATGGGATGATAAAAACATGCCGTAAGTATTGGAACAAGGCTATCAAGGATTCTATTGTCCAGCTGAAAAATATTGTCTTTGACAACCCTCAGTTTTCCTTGACCACCACCTTCAGCAGGGATGATTTTACCGGAATCCTGCAGGAAAAATTTGGTATTGCCCGAAATGTTGTTGATAATTTCTTCGAAACTGTCGGCAAAATGAATTTCTATGATGACCAGTCAATGACAACCCGGGAGCTCTTTGAGGAGTTTTTTCCCGGCCGCTCTGATGTACACCGCCTCCTGATGGAGCCAATCACCTATGCCAACGGTTCCACGCTCGATGAGCCTGCTATTACCTATGGTATTGTTTTTTCTAATTTTATGAACAAGGGAGTGTTTACCTTTCAAGGGGGGACAGATAAACTGATAGGGATGATGGCAGAAGAGTTGGAGAAGAACGGGGTAACTATCTGTACAAGGGCCCGGGTGGACCGCATACTTGTTGAGGGTGGGAAAGTCAGGGGCGTGGCTGTCGGGGAAAAGGTAATATCCTCGCCAAGCGTGGTCTCCAACAGTGGTATCACAAATACGGTGAACAACCTTGCCGGCAGGGATGCTTTTGCTGATGATTTTCTCGAGCAGTTCGACAAGGTCAAAGTCAATAACTCCAGCTGCCAGGTGTATTTCGGAGTACGCCAGGGCGAATCCTTCGAGGATGTCGGGGATCTTCTCTTTACGTCAACGGCAGAGCAGTTCTCTTCTGATGAAATGCTCGATATGAAGACAAAGAGCCGGACATTCTCAGTCTATTATCCCAAGACCCGTCCAGACCATCCCGACTATACAGTGGTTGCATCGATGAACGGTAATTATGACGACTGGATCAGGCTTGATCGGGAGGCGTATAAGGTCGCCAAACAGGAAATGATTGAGCGATGTTTTGTCGATCTCGAACGTTATATGCCGGGTATTCGTGAAAAAACAGACTGGGTTGAGGCGGCAACACCACGTACATTCAACCGTTATACCCTGCATACGCTGGGCACTTCCTTTGGGACCAAGTTTGAAGGACTGGGTATCTCCCGATCTATTTTTAAGGCGGTTGAAGGGCTTTTTCATGTGGGCTCAGTCGGGATTATCATGAGCGGATGGCTGGGTGCCAGTAACTATGGAGTTATCGTGGCCAATGATGTTGATGGTTTTTTGAGGAGTTAGGCCGCCTAGTTATGACAGATTTCAACGGACAAAAAGCAATTGTTACCGGCGCCACGAGAGGTATCGGCAGGGCCATTGCCAGGGCTTTTCTCAAAGGCGGTGCAATCGTGATTGGACTTTATGGTTCTGATGAAGAGGCTGCTGCTCGTTTCAGGGATGAATGTTCTGCATTGCCCGGTGACCTGTATTTGTATCAATGTGATGTAAGCAGTTACGAGGCTGTCGAGCTGTTGTTTGATCAGATTGAAGAACAGTTTGATACTGTTGATATTCTCGTGAATAATGCAGGGATACGGCGTGACGGAGTACTTGCCATGATGTCGCCGGAAGATTGGCGACGGGTTATAGATATTAACCTGACCGGCGGCTATAACATGTCCAAATTTGCCGTCAAACTGATGATGAAGCAGAAATACGGCCGTATTATTTTTATCACTTCACCTATGGCTCATATGGGCTTTGCGGGTCAAACTAACTATGCAGCATCTAAAGCCGGTCAGATAGGGTTGATGAAGTCACTCTCCAAAGAGACCGCAAAAAGAAAAATCATGGTAAATTGTGTTTCGCCTGGATTTATTGGTACCGAGCTTCTCGGTGATCTGCCGGAATCACAGGTAAAGGAATATAAAAGCATGGTTCCTGTCAAACGTTTTGGCAAGCCTGAAGAAGTGGCGGATGCCGTTCTTTTTCTGGTCGGTCCGGGGTCCTCGTATATTACAGGTTCTGTTCTCGAGGTTACTGGTGGTTTGTAATGGATTTTCAGACAGAAACCTTTATTACCGACCGTATCCCGCATAGACCTCCATTTCTCTGGCTGGACAGGGTGATAGAAATTTCTGCGGACAGTGTTCTGGCTGAAAAGAAGATCCCTGAAGATCTTGATATATTTAAGGGGCATTATCCCGAGTATCCCCTTATGCCTGGTGTTCTTCTCTGTGAGGCGGTCTTTCAGGCCGGCGCCCTCCTGGTTGGCGAAATGCTCCGGACGCAGAAGGATGATGGACAAGACACTGCCGGAACAGGCATGCCTGTTTTGACCAGGATAATTGGTGCTAAATTCAAGCGGGAAGTGCATCCTGGCGATACGGTTACTGTGCATGCCAGGTTAAAGGAACGTGTTGGTCCGGCCTGGTTTCTCAAAGGTACTGTCAGGGTCCATGACAAGCTCGCCGTTCAGGTCGAGTTTGCCTGTGCCGTAAAAGAATAACGTAGCTTGTCATATGAGTTTTCTAGGGATTGAAAAAAAAAGAATTGTTGTATTCGGTCTGGCTAACAAAAAGTCTGTTGCCTGTTCAATTGCCAAGGTACTGACTGCTTCAGGGTCGGATGTTATTCACGTTGTCCGGTCGGAGCAGCGGGCTGAGACGGCAGGCAAACTGTTTCCGGATGCATCGGTTTTTATCTGCGATGTTGAAGACGAGAGAAATATAATCAGGGTCCGGGATGAGATCGCTGCAACTATTCCAGGTAAAATTGACGGAATTGTCCATTCCATCGCCTTTGCAAACTATTCGGAGGGCATGAAACCCTTTCACGAAACGGTTAAGAAAGATTTTCTTCAGGCTGTTGATATTTCATGTTTTTCCCTTATTTCCATCAGTAATCATTTTAAGGACCTGCTTGCAGAGGAAGCATCTGTTGTTACCGTGTCAATTTCAACAACCAGGATGGCCGCGGAAAATTACGGCTATATGGCCCCGGTCAAGGCCGCCCTTGAATCGTCTCTGTGTTTTCTGGCCAAAAGTTTTTCTTCTTTTTCGCATGTCCGCTTTAATGCGGTTTGTCCGGGTTTGTTAAAAACATCAGCGTCTGCAGGGATTCCCGGTTATGTGGATAGCTACCTGTTTGCCGAAAAGGCCATACCGAGGAAAAAAGCTTTGAAAACCGATGAGGCGGCCAATGTTGCAGCTTTTCTTCTTTCCGATCGTTCTTCGGGCATGAATGGCCAGTGTCTTGTCGTAGATGCCGGAATGGGCTTTAATTATTTTGATGCAGAAATTGTCGCCGGTTCGATGGCGTAGTTTTCGTTGCTAATCCAGGTCAAATCAGTTGAAAAAAGGTAAGAGTTCAGCAGCACCCCATCTGCACACGCTCAGAACGTGCGGCATAGAGGGGCTATGGCCTACCCGTCCTGATCGTGCACATCTGGAGCACTGCTGAACTCTTACAAGTTTGGGGTAGAGATTACGTTTTGCATCCCCGGTGAACTGTTACGAAAAAAGAAGCTGTGATGAATCAGGGAGAGAATATATTCGGTTACATCTGGGAGCAGATCAGTCATGCGGCACATGTGTTTGTGTCACGGGAGACTCCGTGGCATGTCAAGTTGCTTCTTGGGGCCGGTTTGTTGTATATTATTTCCCCGTATGACCTGATCCCGGAATGGATACCGGCGATAGGAATCATGGACGATCTTGCCCTTGCTGCCCTGTTAATTGCCTGGGCGTCTAGGTTTCGAAAGTAAAAAAGAATTTAGAGTAAAAAAAATATTATTGAAAGCGGTTGCCTGCCTGCCGGATTTCTTCATTTATGACAATGCACTACTCGAACGTCTGTCTTAACAGCTTTGGCTATGAGTTGCCGCCCAACGAGATTTCATCTGCAGCCCTTGAGGAGCGGCTCATCTCTGTTTATGATCGGCTGAAACTGCCGGTCGGCAGGCTTGAGTTGATGAGCGGCATACAAACCCGGCGATTCTGGAATAAAGGAACCCGCCCGAGCGAAGCGGCTGCACTTGCCGGCCGAAAGGCTCTCGAAGCTTCACAGGTACAACCTGATGAGATCGATTGCCTCATCTTTACCTCCGTCTGCCGGGACATGATGGAACCGGCAACAGCGTCTTTTGTACATCGTGCCCTGGGAATTTCTCCCGCATGCCAGATCTTTGATATTTCCAATGCCTGCCTCGGCTTTCTGAACGGCATGATTGTTCTGGCAAATATGATTGAACTTGGCCAGGTGCGGCGTGGGCTAATAGTCGCCGGGGAGACAGCCGAAAACCTGGTGGAATCAACTATCCGCCGCCTGCTCTCCGACCACAGCATTACAAGAAAAACAATCAAGCCCCTTTTTGCCTCGCTGACAATCGGTTCCGGTGCGGTGGCCCTGGTTATGGAGGACAGAAGTGTGCGTGACACCGGCCACTATCTTCTTGGCAGCGCCTGCCGGGCAAGAACAGATCATAATGATCTGTGTCAGGGCGGGTTGAATGCCGAGCAAGGGATCCTGATGTCGACCGACTCCGAAGTTCTCCTTGAAAAAGGTGTGGAAACCGCCGCACAGTGCTGGGAGGAGTTTCTCAAAGAGTTGGACTGGGATAAAGAATCAATCAACCGGTTTTTTTGTCACCAGGTAGGAAAGGCCCATGCCCAACTGCTCTTCAATACCTTTGAGCTTGATTCATCACGTAACTTTGAAACGCTTTCTCTGCTCGGAAACGTCGGTTCGGTCTCTGCCCCGATAACCATGGCAATGGGCATAGAACAGAATGTCCTCCATGCCGGAGACAGGGCGGCGATGCTGGGTATCGGCAGTGGTATCAACTCCCTTATGCTCGGAATCAAATGGTGATGGAGGCAGGAAAACAACCTGTCCAGTATCCGTTTTCTCCCGAAAGCATAACGGTCGGAGAAGGGCATCGCCTGTCCTGCCTGATTGAAGGAGAAGGGAGGATGGTTGTTTTCCTGCACGGAAATCCAAGTTGGTCCTATCTGTACCGGAAGGTTATTGCCGGCTTAAAGGAGTCATGCCGCTGTATTGCACCGGATCATATCGGTTGCGGCTTTTCCGACAAACCACAGGATTACCCCTACCGGTTACATAACCATGTGGGGAACCTCGAGGACTTGCTTGAAGAGCTCGATGTGAAGAAATGCATCCTGGTCATGCATGACTGGGGCGGGGCAATCGGTATGGGTTGGGCCACCAGGCACCCGGACAAGGTCGAGGGAATGATTGTTATGAATACGGCCGCTTTTCGTTCCAAGCTGATTCCATTCCGGATAGCTCTCTGCCGCTGGCCTGTTCTCGGCCCTTTTCTTGTCCGCGGCTTAAATGGTTTTGCCAGGGCAGCAATCCGTATGGCCGTTGCCGGTCAAATGGCGCCCGAAGTTGCGGCCGGTTTTCTGTTGCCATACGACTCCTGGGCAAACCGGATCGGGGTTCTGCGGTTTGTACAGGATATTCCCCTTCGGGAAGATCATCCCTCCTGGAATGAATTGGTCGATATTGAGAACAAACTCAAGCTGCTTGACCAAAAACCAATGCTGCTCTGCTGGGGGGGCAGGGACTTCTGCTTTAACGAGCAGTTTTATAAGGAGTGGCGGCAACGGTTTCCGAGGGCGGAAGCCCATTATTTTCCAGATGCCGGTCATTATCTGCTTGAGGATGCCTTTGAGGAGGTCTTTCCTCTTATTCGGAATTTTGTGCATTCTTGCAACATAAAGGTGTAGCGGGAAAAATGAAATCAGGCGGTGACTGTAATATTGCCTTGGCCCTGAAGGGCATCGCAGATTCTTTTCCTGAAGATGTCGGCCTGATCAGTAAAAAGGGAGACCGGTATCAAAGCTGGACATTCCGACAGCTGTTTGCAAACAGCTGCCGTTTTGCTCCCGGGCTCCATGATGCAGGAGTCCTGCCCGGCAAAAGGGTCATGCTGATGGTCCCACCCTCAATGGAGTTTGTTTGCCTGACCTTTGCCCTGTTCAAACTGGGGGCGGTTGTCATTCTTATTGATCCCGGTATGGGGTATAAAAACCTCCTGCGCTGTATTGGAGGTGTCCGGCCCGATGTTCTTGTCGGTATTCCCAAGGCGAATCTTTTTAGCAGAATTTTTTCCAAACCGTTTCAATCTATCCGGACAAGAGTCTGTGTCGGCCCTTCTTTTGGTGTTCTTGGTACATCTCTCAAAAGATTAAGCAGGGGTAAAGGTAAGGACACTGGAACATATGATGCTGCCCAAGACGACCTGGCGGCAATTATCTTCACGACCGGATCAACCGGTCCGCCAAAGGGTGTTCAATACACTCACGGTATATTTCATGCCCAACTGGAGATTATCGGCAACTATTACAAGATCAGGCCGGGTGATGTAGACCAGCCGGGTTTCCCTCTTTTTGCCCTTTTTTCGACTGCTCTCGGGGCGAAAGCAGTTCTCCCGGAGATGGATCCTGCCAGGCCGGCCAAGGTTGATCCTGCCAAATTCGTTCAGTCCATTCTTGACCACAAGGTAACATACTCTTTCGGTTCGCCGGCAATCTGGAACGTGGTCAGCCGGTATTGTCTTGAACACAATATCGTTTTGCCGGTCAGAAAAATTCTCATGGCCGGAGCACCTGTGCCTGGAGAGCTGATCCAACGGGTAAAAAATATTATGTCTGAAGCCGGTGAAATCCATACGCCGTATGGAGCGACCGAAAGCCTGCCGATTGTATCCATCACCGGTTCAGAGATACTTGAACAGACATGGCATAAAAGCCGGCAGGGGCAGGGAACCTGTGTGGGGTATCCCCTTCCGGGGATGGATATTAAAACAATCCGGCCAGTCGATGGGCCTATTGTATCTTTCAGTGAGGCTGTTGAACTCCCGGTCGGTGAAATAGGTGAAATAGTTGTCAGGGGACCGGTGGTCACCAGGTCCTATGATCATAACGATGAAGAAAATAAGGCTGCCAAGATAGCCGATGGTGAAACCTTCTGGCATCGAATGGGCGATATGGGATATTTTGATGATCGGGGTCGGCTCTGGTTTTGCGGGCGTAAAGCACACCGGGTTTTGGCACAGGATGGCGTGCTCTATACGGTTCCCTGTGAAGCGGTGTTTAATGAACATCCTCAGGTGTACCGGTCTGCCCTGGTCGGTGTGGGTGAACCTGGAGAACAGAAGCCCGTTCTCATTGTAGAACTTGGGAAAGGAGCTGTACCTTCCCAGACATTGATGGATGAGTTATGTGATCTGGCCGGAAGAAATGCTTTGACCAGGGCAATAAATACCTTTCTCGTTCATCCTTCGTTCCCCGTTGATATCCGCCATAACGCGAAGATTTTTCGTGAGAAACTGGCGGTGTGGGCAGCGGATCAGCTATGTGACGACGGTTGAGGCCCGGCCGGTTGCTGCCGGGTCGGCAGAGTGAACAGAAACAATAACGGAATCAGGTCTGTATGAAGAGAGTTCTGGTGACAGGTGGCGGTGGCTTTGTCGGCCTTGCTATCGTAAAAAAATTGACTGAACTTGGTGTGGAGACCTCGGTTGTCGGCAGACACCATTACCCATCGGTAGAAAGACTTGGCGCTCACTGCCTGGTTGGTGATATTCGCAACAGGGAGTTTATGATTCAGGCTGTGGCAGGTCATGACACGGTATTTCATGCGGCGGCAAAGGCGGGTATCTGGGGAAGACGGGCATCTTACTTTTCTGTTAACGTCGCAGGGACGGAAAATGTCATCGCCGCCTGTGAGAAAAACAGGGTCCGTACCCTGGTCCAGACCAGCACACCAAGCGTTGTCTTTGACGGCAGGGACCTTCTGGGGGCTGATGAGTCACTGCCTTACAGCAACGACCCCCTATGCCATTACGCTGTAACCAAGATACAGGCAGAGAAAAAAATACTGGCGGCAAATTCGGAGAAGATGAAAACGGCAGCCATTCGCCCCCATCTTGTCTGGGGGCCTGGTGACACACAGATTATTCCCAGGTTGTTGCAACGCGGTCGTCAGAGAAGTCTCAAAATAGTCGGTACCGGGAAAAACCTGGTTGATATTGCATACATCGACAATGTTGCCCATGCCCATATTCTTGCAGCTCAGAACCTGGAGGCAAACGGAGGGGCGGCCGGAGAAGCTTTTTTCGTTTCCCAGGGAAAACCGGTGGTCCTCTGGGAGTGGATAAATGACCTGTTCAGCAGGCTGGAGGTGCCGGCTGTCAAGAAAAAAGTCTCTTTCCGGGCGGCATACCGGGTCGGCTGGTTTTTGGAAAAACTGTATGACGCCCTGTTGCTGAAAAAGGAACCCGGGATGACCAGATTCCTGGCCGAACAACTTGCTATGTCCCACTGGTTTTCCATCGAAAAGGCACAGACTGTCCTGTCATATTCTCCTCTCATTTCAACCGAGAACGGTTTGGATAAACTGGTTGACTGGCTGGCTGAGCAGAGCCTTCCATGATAAAAAAACGATAATGCCTGAAAGGATAATTTCTCCCTCAATGCATTCGTGTCCATACCTTGCAGGCAAGTTTGCCTGAATCGTAAACACTAATAACATAATTTTTTTTAAAAATTTGTTTGACAGCGCGATGTTTTTTCAGTATTTATCCTGTTCGTAAGCTGAATCATCATTCACTTTCTCGGGCTGAAAGCCAGCTTTTTTTAGCAATTAGGAGCGGTAGGAATGATTACAATAGATATCACACTGTTTATTCATATCATCAACATGATCGTGTTGATGATCGTCCTCAACAAAACTTTATACAAGCCGGTTCAATCTATCCTGCAGAAACGAAGAGACACGCTGGATTCGTTGGACAACGATGTGGAGCAGTTTGAAAAGAATGCCCGTCATCGTCAGAAAGAGGTTAACAAGAAGATGCGCGAGGCAAGCGCTAAAGCCAAGAAGGCTTTGGATGGGGCCCGTAGTGAGGCTCAGGCGACCGGCGCTGAAAAGCTTACGGAGATTCGCTCTGAGTCCGACAGTGAAAAAGATGCGCAGCTGACTGATATTCGCTCTCAGATTGAAGCTGCCAGAACGGAGCTTCAGGAGAGTGCATCTGATTTTGCCAACGAAATGGCAGGGAAGATCCTTGGAAGGAGTCTGAAAGCATGAGATTTAACATGACAAAGTTTGTGCTGCCCGTATTGCTGGTACTTTTATTTTTAGGGTTGCCGCTTGCCGTTTCGGCATCGGAGAGTGCTGACAGCTCCCATGTCGATGAGCGTATCGTTTCTGATTATGAAGCGGAACATAAAGCATTAAAAAATGACTCCCATGGTCAGGCTGCGGTAGATGCTCATGGTGAGGCGGCTGTTGAGCATGGTGCCACAGGTGCTCACGGTGAGGCAGCTGTTGAGCATGGTGCCACAGGTGCTCACGGTGAGGCAGCTGTTGAGCATGGTGCAGCAGATGCTCATGCTGGAGCCGGCGGGCACGGTAAGAAAAGTAGTCTTACCGGGGTAAAGCTGAAAGATCTTTTCTGGAGAACGGTCAACTTTATTGCCCTGTTGGTTATTCTGATAAAGTTTGGGGCCAAACCGATCGGCAATGCCCTGGCAGGGCGTCAGCAGCAGGTAAAAGACGAGCTTGAAAATTTGCAGGCCAAGCGTGATGCTGCGGAGCGTTCGTATAAGGAGTTTGAATCACGTCTTGCCGGTATGGAAAAGGAAATGAAAGTGGTTGTCGAACGGGCTATAGCCCAGGCTGAAACAGAAAAAATTAAAATTCTGGAAGAGGCCGAAAAAGCTGCCGAAGACATCAAGCGCCAGGCGGAAGCTGCTATTCAGGCAGAGATTGTTGAAGCCAAACGCTCTCTTCGTGATGAAGTTGCCGATCAGGCAGCAGCAATGGCAGAAGAATTAATTGTTAAGAACCTGACACCAGATGATCAGGTGAAGATAACTGAACAGTATCTTGACAGGGTAGGTGCAGTATAGTGAGACAGACAATCCTAGCACGACGGTATGCAAAGGCGCTCTTTTCCCTTGGTAAAGAGCAGGATAAATACGAGAGCTACAGTGAAGCGCTTTCAGCAATCGCAGCGCTGTATGACAAGAGTCCTGAGGTGGGGGATTCGTTGACAAATCCTCTCTATCCACTGGAAGCCCGTCAAAAGGTAATGGCCAAGATAGCAGAAGTAGCTAAGGCGGATAAAATTCTTACCGCCTTTCTCAACCTTCTTGTAGAAAAACAAAGGGCCGACGTCCTGCCGGACATCGCAATTGAGATGCAGGTCATGGTTGACCAGGCCCAGAATATAAGTCATGGCCGGGTGGTATCCGCCATTGAGCTTGACAGCTCATTGCAGGAAAAGATCCAGGCTACACTTGAAAAAATTACCGGAAACAAGGTCATACTTGAAACTGAGGTTGATCCGTTAATTATTGGCGGGATCATTGCCAAGGTTGGTGACTTGGTTTTCGATGGTAGTATTAAAACGCAACTTAATGGGTTAAAGGAATCTATCAAGGGGAGAGATTAGTCAAATGCAGATTAAAGCCTCAGAAATCAGTCAGATCATAAAAGATCAAATAGCGGGCTACGAGAGTGATATCGACCTGAAGGAAACAGGAACCGTTCTCTCAGTAGGTGACGGTATAGCACGTGTGTATGGCGTCGAAAAATGCCAGGCCATGGAGCTTCTTGAGTTTCCCGGCGGGATAATGGGATTGGCGCTGAACCTTGAAGAGGACAATGTCGGTTGTGCTGTTCTTGGTGATGTCCGTTATATTAAGGAAGGTGACATCGTCAAGCGGACCGGTAACATTGCCGAGGTTCCGGTTGGTCCGGAAATGTCAGGCCGCGTTGTTGACGCCATTGGTCAGCCGATTGACGGTAAGGGGCCGATCAATGCCAAAGAAACGCGTAAAATGGAAGTTTTGGCACCTGGCGTTATCGCCAGAAAGGGTGTTCACGAGCCCTGTTATACCGGCTTAAAAGCAATTGATTCCATGACACCGGTTGGCCGCGGACAGCGTGAGCTGATCATCGGTGATCGTCAGATCGGCAAGACGGCTGTCTGCGTTGACGCTATTATTGCCCAGAAAGAAACCGATGTTCATTGTATTTATGTTGCCATTGGTCAGAAAAAATCGACTGTTGCCCTTGTTGTTGAAGCGTTGCGCAAAAGCGGTGCCATGGAGTACACAACAGTTGTTGCCGCCTGCGCCTCTGATCCTGCTCCGATGCAGTATGTATCTGCATTTGCCGGCTGTTCCATGGGTGAGTACTACCGTGATAAAGGACAGCATGCCCTGATTATTTATGATGATCTTTCCAAGCAGGCAGTCTCGTATCGTGAGCTTTCTCTGCTTCTCAGACGTCCTCCCGGACGTGAAGCGTACCCTGGCGACATATTCTTCAACCATTCCCGTTTGCTTGAGCGTTCCTCAAAAGTAAATGATGATCTTGGCGCCGGGTCTCTCACCGCCCTGCCGATCATTGAAACCCAGGCCGGTGACGTTTCCGCTTATATTCCGACGAACGTTATTTCCATTACCGATGGTCAGGTATACCTTGAGCCAAGTTTGTTTTTTGCCGGTGTTCGTCCGGCCATTAATGTTGGTCTTTCGGTTTCTCGCGTTGGTGGTGCTGCCCAGGTCAAAGCTATGAAACAGGTTGCAGGTACGCTGCGACTCGACTTGGCCCAGTATCGTGAGCTTGCCGCATTTGCCGGTTTTGGTTCTGATCTTGATGCTGCAACCCAGGCACAGCTGACCAGGGGTGAGCGCCTTGTTGAAATCCTCAAGCAACCTCAGTATCAGCCCCTGCCGATGGAAAAACAGGTAATCATACTCTTCGCCGGTTCTAAGGGATTCCTTGATGAGCTGCCCCTTGATGTTTTAGCAGACTATGAGAAGGAACTTTATACCTATATTGAAGCCAATGAACCTGCGATTTTCTCCGAAATGAAAGAGAAGGAAGAAATTTCATCCTCCCTCGAAGAAAAAATGAAAAAGGCTATGACAACCTTTGGCGATACCTTCAAAGCAACGAAGGGACTCAACTAAACAGAAGGAGAGTATCCCATGCCTGCACTAAAGGATGTCAAAGACAAAATAGAGGGTGTTACAAAAACCTCGCAGATTACCAAGGCAATGAACATGGTTGCATCCGCCAAACTGCGCGGTGCCCAAGACAAGATGGAGTCATTCCGACCGTACAGCCAGAAGTTTGCTGCCGCCATGGGTAATCTTTCCGGTGGTATGGAAGCTGGCAATCTTCCTCTTATGGAGGTTCGTGACGTTCAATCTGTTGAGATTGTGGTGGTAACCTCGGATCGCGGATTGTGCGGCAGCTTCAACTCCCATATCATATCCACCGCCGAAAAAATGATGAAAAAGCTTGAGGCGGAAGGAAAAAAGGTCAGTATTGTCTGTATCGGTAAAAAAGCATATCAGTATTTTCGTAAAACAGGAAAGATACGCTCTTCTTATACTGATATAATGGGCACTTTCCAGATGTTCAATGCACGTGAAATATCTATGGATATTTCCGAGAATTTTATGGTTGGCGGCAGTGATGAGGTTCGGCTCGTGTATGGTAAGTTCTATTCAGTTGCCGTTCAAAGGCCGGAAGCAGAAGAGCTGTTGCCCATTAAACCAATTGACGACGAAGAAGTTGCAGAGAGTTCGAAGACTGAAATTACCGGAGCATACATTTATGAGCCCGAGCCTGGTGAGATAATGGAAGTACTTCTGCCTCTCTACCTGAATGTCCAGGTCTATCATGCCATGCTTGAGGTTGGTGCGAGCGAACACGCAGCCAGGATGACAGCAATGGATAATGCAACTAATGCCTGTAAGGACATTATACATGACCTTACTCAATTGTATAATAAAGCGCGTCAGTCAGCAATTACCAGCGAACTGATGGATATTGTCGGTGGTGCTGAAGCACTGAAGGGATAAAAAATAATACCACGAGTATTTAAATTGATAGAGGAGGCCATTTCAGATGGGTGATTCGAGAGTAGGAAAAATTATTCAGGTCATTGGACCTGTTGCTGATGTTGAGTTTGAGCCCGGAGATCTGCCGGAAATTATGAACGCATTGTTCGTCAGCAACCCAGCTATAAATGATACTCCTGATAATCTTGTTATAGAGGTTGCTCAGCACCTCGGTGATAATGTTTGTCGTTGTGTTGCAATGGACCAGACCGATGGTCTTGTTCGTGGAATGGACGCCCGGGATACCGGTCAACCTATTTCAATACCTGTCGGCACTGCTGCCCTTGGACGAATCATGAATGTGGTCGGGCGTCCGGTTGATGGACTCGGTGATATCACATCCGACAAAAAGATGCCGATTCACAGGGCTTGTCCGGCATTTACCGATCAGGACATCGAGGTAAACGTTCTTGAGACCGGTATTAAGGTAATCGACCTGCTTGTTCCGTTTCCTCGTGGTGGTAAAATGGGACTGTTCGGCGGCGCTGGTGTCGGCAAGACGGTTATTATGATGGAGATGGTTAATAACATCGCCATGCAGCATGGCGGTATTTCCGTTTTCTGTGGTGTTGGCGAGCGGACCCGTGAGGGAAACGACCTGTACATGGAAATGAAGGAATCGGGCGTTTTGCCCAAGGCGGCTCTGGTGTACGGCCAGATGACCGAGCCTCCG
>Ga0209013_10003537_pt1 | contig 13893 bp, 5 predicted proteins | sample Cruoilmetagenom2_FD_187291 | JGI IMG/M metagenome (GOLD analysis project Ga0209013, IMG submission 187291) | Oil polluted marine microbial communities from Coal Oil Point, Santa Barbara, California, USA - Sample 2 (SPAdes) (version 2) | ecosystem: Environmental > Aquatic > Marine > Oil seeps ... | reverse complement strand
CTCGACAAACAGCGGGTGTTTGAGGACCCGGTCGAGACCGGGGTTCATCCCCAGCGCCACCTCGCCGAGACGGTGCGAGCCGTCGTCGGTCTCGATAATCGCCGCCAGATGCTCCTGCCCGACATCCGCCGCATATTCCATGATGCGTCCGCCCTCGAATTTCAGATAAATGCCTTGGATATCGTTGCCACCGTAGTTCACCGGCAGATCGACGAAGATCTCGCCGGCGGCGCTGTTGGCATCGGGGCTGGTAAAAACCTCGCCGTCCGGGAAGTTACGCAATCCGTACGACATCACAGCGCGACTTTGCGAAATGTCGAGCTCCAGGGTGAGCTCCCTGCCTTCCGCCGGGCGACCGGTGACGATCCGGACGATCTTGCCGTTATCGATGACCGGGGCCAGCCGCTCCTCGGCCTCGAGAAGCGGTTTCGGGTCGGTGGTCGAGGCGCCGACGATGAAGGCCTCATAGGCTGCGAAGTCCATGTCCTCGAGCTCGGCCGATGCCTCGGTCGGGAAAAGAGTGATGACCCACGGTCTGGAGAGGCGAATGTCGGCAAACGGACGGTCCGCGGCGGCCAGGGCCTGTGAGTGCTCGGCCGTCAGTCCCATGAACTGTGCCGGGTCCTCGGCGCCGAGGATTTCAACGTACTTCGTCATGCTCTCGTAGCGGTCTCGGTGCCAGACGGGGATATTTCCGAGCTGCTTGTCGGTAGCCCATCGGGCCATGCCCGCCGACCACACCCGCCCGCGCTCGTTGTTAGGGGCCACGAGGTAGACGTCGGGCACGCCACCGGCCTCGATGACCTTCTTCTCCAGCACCGCCATCAGCGGCCAGCACACCGCCTCACCCTTGATCATGACGCGATCGTCGGCGGTGACGCCACCGATCGAGTGGTCGAGTAGGAACCCTGCCCAGGTTTCGAGGTCCTTGTAATCGATCATGATGCTCCTCGCGCCGCAGTCGCGGCGAGGGGCATTGTACCGAACCGCGCCCTGGTGGTGAAGAAACGTGCTATCGTCCCGGCGTCTGCGGATTCAAACGCAAGCCCGCGGACAGCTCAAGGGAGGGCTCAAACCATGCGCAAAACCTTCGCATTACTCACGTTCGTCGCCGTTCTGACGGCCATTGGCTGTGCCGGACCTCAGGGCGGCACACAGGCCGCCCGGACGGCGCCATCGCAGACCTACACCATGGAACAGTTCATGAAGACCATCAGCATCGGCGGCAGCTCCTTCAGCCCGGACGAAACCAGGCTGCTGGTGTCGAGCAACGAGACTGGGGTGTTCAACGTCTATGAGCTAGATCTCGATACCGGTGTGCGAACCGCGGTCACCGAGGGCGACGACACCATCTTCGCGGTCGCCTACATGCCGGATGACGATCGGATCCTGTTCACCCACGATCAAGAGGGTAACGAAAACAATCACCTCTACTTGCGGGATACCGATGGCACGGTCACCGATCTCACCGAGGGCGAGGCGACCAAGGAACAGTTTGCCGGCTTCAGCAACGACCTCGCACACTTCTTCACCGCCAACAACGGGCGCGACCCGAGGTTCTTCGACCTCTACGAGTGGGATGTCGCGACGCTTGCCAAGCGAATGGTCTACCGCAACGAAACCGGCCTCAACGCCGCGGTATTGAGCCCCGACGGACGTTGGCTCGTGCTGTCCAAGACCAACACCACCAACGACTCCGATCTCTTCGTCCTCGACCTCGTAGAGGGCGGTTCACCGTCGCGGATATCCGAGCACGAGGGGCAGGCCAACTTTTCCGCCGAGGATGTGAGCGTCGACAGCACCAATTTCTATTACACGTCGAACGTCGATGGTGAATTCGCCACCTTGAAGCGGTACAACTTTCTCGACGGCTCTCATGAGGAAGTCTTCGCCACCGACTGGGATGTTACCAGCGCCTATTTCAGCCGCCTCGGCACCTACCGGGTGATCGGCACTAACGAGGATGGATACACCAAGATCCGAATCACCAACGAGATTTCGGGCGAAGAGGTCGAGATCCCGAATCTCCCAGCCGGAACCGTGACCGGGGTCGCCTTTTCGAACAGCGAAAAGCTCATGAAGTTCACCCTCTCGAGCGATACCATGCCCGGCAACCTGTTCCTGTACAACCTCGAGACCGGCGAGCTAAAGCAGCTCACCGACACCCTCAACCCAGAAATCGATCGGGACGATCTCGTGGTGAGCCGGGTGGTCCGATTCACCGCCCGCGACGGGATGACCATCCCCGGCCCCCTGTACGAGCCCATCGGCGCGAGCACCGACCACAAGGTTCCGGTGCTGCTGTGGGTCCACGGCGGACCGGGCGGCCAGAGCCGTCCGGGCTACAGCGCCGAGCGTCAGTTCCTGCTCAACCACGGCTACGCCATCCTCGCCGTCAACAACCGCGGCTCGTCGGGTTATGGCAAGACCTTCTTTGCCGCCGATGACCAAAAGCATGGACACGAGCCTCTGTGGGATTGCGTTGACGCCAAGGAGTACCTGAAAACCCTCGACTGGGTCGACCCGGATCGGATCGGCATCCTCGGCGGTTCCTACGGCGGCTACATGGTGCTCGCCGCCCTCGCCTTCCAGCCCGAGGAGTTCGCCGTCGGGGTCGATCTCTTCGGCGTCGCCAACTGGATTCAGACGCTCGAGAACATCCCACCCTACTGGGAGAGCTTCCGCGAGGCCCTGTATGAGGAAATCGGAAATCCCGAAACCGACGAGGAGTTCCTGCGCGCGACCTCGCCGGTCTTCCACGGCGACAAAATCACGCGGCCGCTGATCATCCTCCAGGGCGTCAACGACCCGCGGGTGATCAAGCGAGAGAGCGACGACATGGTCGCCGCCATCGAAGCCAACGGCGGCGTTGTCGAGTATGTGGTATTTGACGACGAAGGGCACGGTTTCACAAAGAACGACAACCGCATCGAAGGCTGGAACGCCATTCTGGCCTTCCTCGACACCTATCTCGCCGGCTCACCGGCGAACTGACCGGCCTCCGATCGCCACAGCGACCCGAGCCGCGATGGCGGCTCGGGTTTTTTCATTTCGAGATACGCTCGAGTCCGAACATCAGCAAGAAACTCGGGAGATTCTTGCACCATCTTCTTCCATGAATGTGCAGGCGGGACGCCTGCATCACAACGCCTCCGGTTCGGTTTGTGGTGCAGCCGTCTCGGCTGCCCAAATTGAATGAACCGTACCGAAACGAATCCGCTCCTCAGTAATTCAGAAGTTCCTTGACGGAACCGGCTGCAGAAGGAGCGCGACAGTCGGCGCCCACCGCGGTACACTTGGCTGATGAATCCCCGTTTCACCCTCGACGAGACTGCGTCCGAGAACTTGACGGTCCCTCGTGCAGGGTGTGAAAACCTCCCCGCATCGCCCCTCTCGCCCAACCTCGCCCATGCGGATTGGGAATCCCCGACCAACGACACGTTGATGCTCTACCTTGCAGAGGAGCCGCGGATCGGCGCCGAGTTCTCGTACAACGGCTTCGAGTGGCAGATCGTTGACTATCGTGACGGCTGGGTTGCTAGCCTGCGTTTCTCACCAGCTTTCTGAGCGAGGGCGGCAAGGTGCCGTGCTCAGTGGGGTTTTAGACCCGAGGGGCGCGGAGTCGTACTTGACAGTACGTCGAGCACCCCGAGGCGAGAAAACACCGCTGGGCACGGTGCATCGCCGGCCGCAGCAGGAAGCTGGTGAGAAATGCAGGCTGATCTGTTGGTATGATGCCCGCCCATGGATGCCGATGATCGGATAGTTGAATCTCAGTTTTTTGACGATCTCAGGGAACTGCCGCCGGAAACGGCCGCCGCTCGGCTGGCCGGGCTGATCGATGCTCCACCTGAGTCCGCGGATGATGCCCTCGCCTGCGATGCCGGTGTCATCGACCTTCTCAACGATCGGCGCGCCGGCGATCCCCTGCTCGACCACCTGCCGCTGGAGGCCCTCGGGCGTCTGGCGGATCGATGCTCCGAACGCCTGGTCGCTCGTGACCTGAAGGATGTGGCGCAGGAAAACGCGTGGCGCTTGCTCGACGTCCTTCGCCGCAGCAGGCTCCTGTGTCGCATCAAGGAGGCCGGCGCCACTGGCGATTGGTCGAAGCGGATCCTGACGCTGGTCGAGGACTCCGACTTCACCTTCGGCCGTCTCTTCGAGCAACGCGCGACGAACTACGGTGAGAGAACGCTCTTCCGGGTACCGTCCGATGGAACGAGCCGGAAGCTGAGCTGGCGGCAGGCCGCCGGGAGAGTCGACCTCATCGCCCGCAGCCTTCTTTCCGTCGTCGCCGAGACCGGCGACCGGCCGCTCGCCATCCTATCCCGCAACAGCCTCGAGATGGCCCTAGTGGATCTCGCGTGTCTGAGCTCGGGGATCGTCAACGTCATGGTGCCCGCGACCGCCACCGAAACCGATGTCGCGTTCATCCTCGAGCACGCCAAGATCGGCGCGCTGGTCGTGTCCGACGCCGAGCAGCTGCAGAAGGTACTCAATGTGCGCGATCGCCTGCCGGACCTCGGCCCGATCATCGCTCTCGAGGCATCGGCCGCGGGGGGCAGAGACGTGATCGGCTTTGAACACCTCCTCGCGCGATCCTCCGAGACCACACCGGCCGCGCTGGCGAGGCGCCGGCGTGAGCAGAAGATCGGCGACCTCGCCACCGTCATGTACACCTCGGGGACGACCGGCACCCCCAAGGGCATCTGTTTCACGCACCGCAACATCGTCTTCAAGCGGTTTGCGCGGGCGCTGGCGCTGCCCGAGATCGGCGAGAACGACCGATTTCTCTGCTATCTGCCCCTCTTCCATACCTTCGGCCGTTTCCTCGAGCTCACCGGCTGCGTCTTCTGGGGCGCGACCTACTGCTTTGCCGAAGACCCGAGCATCGATAACCTGACCCGGCAGATGAGGCGATTACGGATCACCGTCCTCATCAGCATCCCCATGAAGTGGATGCAGCTGTATGACCTCGTCCGGCAGGCGGTGGATGTGATGTCGGCCGACGACGCCGAGATCGAGGCCGCCCTGCAGCGAATCGTCGGTTCGGGTTTGCGGTGGGGCCTGTCGGCCGCCGGCTATCTTGACCCCGAGATTTTCCGCTTCTTCCAGAGAAACGGCGTCGAGCTGATGAGCGGCTTCGGGATGACCGAAGCCACCGGCGGGATCACCATGACGCCGCCCGGGCGATACAAGCAGGATTCTCTCGGCCCGGCCCTGCCGGGGGTCGAGCTCGCCCTCGCCGACGACGGCGAGCTCATGGTGCGCGGGCCATACGTCATGCAGGGTTATCTGAACCCGCCGGACGGCGCCGCGTCATTCGACGGTGACGGCTGGTTCCACACCGGCGATCTGATGGAGCGGGACGAGGACGGCTTCATTCGCATCGTCGACCGCAAGAAGGAGATATACAAAAACATCCACGGCGAGACGATCGCCCCCCAAAAGATCGAGAACCTGTTCCGTGATTTCGAGTCGGTCGGCCGAATATTCCTGGTTGGGGATCATCGTCCGTATAACACCGCCCTGATTTATCCCGACCCGGAATTCGAGGATCTCGATCTCGCAACCCTCGATCCGGACGAACTCAAGACCCACTTCCGGTCGCTCGTGGTGAGCGCCAACTCGTTCCTCGCACCGTATGAGCGAATCGTCGACTTCGCCATCATCGACCGCGACTTCGACGCCAAACGTGATGAGCTCACCGCCAAGGGAACCTATCGCCGCAAGAACATCGAACGCGCGTTCGCGGACCAGATCCGGCTCCTCTATCGGCGCCAAACCCTCAGGGTCGGAGATGCCGACATCACCGTGCCCAACTGGTTCTTCCAGGTGCTGGGCACGACCTCCCAGGAGCTCCGGGTGGAGGACGAGCGCCTCGTGCTCGCCTCTCACGATACCGCTCTGATTGTTCGTCGAGAGGCCGACGACGCGGTGCGGATCGGGTCGGCGCTCTACCGCCCGACCCGCCGAGCAATCGACCTTGGCCACCTGCTCTCCAACCCCCGGCTGTGGCTGGGCAACGAGGAGCTGGTGGACTTCGCCCCACTCGCGGCCGCCCAGCGCGACAGCCGTCGCCGGCGTTCGGGCTCGGCCGAGTGGATCCGCCACACCGGAACCCGACGGGTCGACGAGGCCGAGAGAAGTGCGGCCCCGGAGCTCCTTCGCCGCCATGAGGTCGAGAACGAGGATCTCCACCGCGCCGCGCTGCTGCTGGCCGCCGATGACGACGACGACGCAGTCGTGGCAGTAAAGGCGCTCGACCATTTCCTCCACATCGAGGACAGCGCCGTAACCGACCAGACGCTGGAAATCCTGCGACGCGCCGCCGAGCTGCCGTCGGTGGCCGTCAGGCGTCGCGCTTTTCAGGTCCTCGCGACTGCGGAGTTGCCGGCAATGTACCGGCGGATGCTGTTACGGTTCCTCGACCGGGGAAAGAATCTCCTCGACTCCGAGACGATCTCGGTGCTCATCGACCGCGACCTCAGCTCGGAGCAGATCGACGCCTTCATCGACGAGGCCGAGGAGCGTTGCGAGAGGTCGCCAACCGGGATCGACCCCGAGCTTCCCGCCCTGTGCGAATTTCTCTCCAGCTATGGAGCGACCCACCCCACACAATACCGGCGGCTGCGCGGCTTCTTCACCCGCGCGGTGATGGTCGCGGACCACGAAGAGGCCCGCGATATGGCCGCCGACGGCAAGCGCCGGCTGGCAAAAGGATTCAGGGGTTGGCTCGGCTCGCCCGCCAGGGTTGCGGTCGACCCCGAGACCGGCCTCGAGTACAGGTGGGAGGACGTCGTAGCGTTCTCCGACGAGGTCGATGATGAGACTCGGCAACGCCTTCTCGACGCGCTCCGCACGACGCCGATCATCCGCGAGGCTTCCTTCTTATTCGGCGGCACGCCAAAGGTCGTCCATCTCGACGACATCCTTCCCGGCGGGGTGTGGATACGACACCTCGGCTCATCGCACGGCAAGTCGGTGTTTCGAATCGCGATCCGGACCAGAGTGCGGGAGCAACTCGATCTCGCACTCAACCTCAACCGGGAGCTGCCGGCGGAGGATGCCCGGGAGGAGATCAACTGGCTCATCGTGTGCAGTGAGGGGCGGGGTTTAGGGCCGCTGGTCGAGGTGTTCGGCGGCTCCTGGCCGGAGCATGACCTGTGGACCGAGGAGTTCATCCCCGGAGAGACCCTCGACCACGCCGTCAAACGCCTCGCCCGCCGCCACGAGGACCCGGAGCGCGTCACCGGCTGGTGGCCGTTCGCCGCGTGGGCGGCGCTGAGTGCCTACATCGACTTCTGGAACCGCACCGGTCGCCGGCTGGTTGTGGCAGATCCAACACCGGCGAACGTGATTGTCCCGATGCACGACTATCACACCGGGGCCCGCCTGGTGTCGATCTCATCGCGGGCCCCGTTCGACTCGCTGCCGACGATGTTGCGGAGCTTTCGCCGGATCTTCGTCGAACCGGTCGAAGCCAACCATCCCGAGCTCGCCGGCCTGGCCGGATGGGACATCCTGTTCTCCTCTGTCCTCGAGATCATCGGCGAGCAGGAAGGCGCGGCGCAGCTCCGTGCGATCCTCGAAAACGCCTCGTCGGAGGACCGGGAGATGGTTGAGAGGCTTGAGGTCTTTCTCGAGTCAGTCGGCCGGCGCGGCTTCCTACCGCGGCGGCTGTTCTTCGCGGCCAAGCGTTTCCGCCGCTGGGACCGGCTCAACCCGGATGCGACGCTGTCGGCGCGCGCGCGCACCTTGCACGAGATTTTCGAAACATACGACGTCGGTGAGCTGCGGGCGGCGTATCCGGAAGCACGGGCGAGATTCTTCCGCGAAACGGTGTTCAGAAACGCCTCCGAGGTGCTGGCCCATGGCCTCGAGACCGTCATCTCCCGATTGCGAAGCGGCGAGCTCGCACCCGACGAGCTCAGCGCCGCGGTCGCCGACCTTCGCGCCCACCTGTCCCTCGAGGCAGATGAGGACTTCTTCCTCGCTCGACTCTCGTATCCCTACCTGCGGCCCGAGGACGAGGTCCAGTACGTGGCGGCGGCAGCCGGCGGCATCCAACAGAGCGAGATGGTCGTCACCGTCGAGGATGGGGACGGCAACCCTTATAGAATCCGTCACGCCCTGAGCGCCAAGGAGATTGGACGGCTGCACCGGCTCTTCCTCACCGCCAAACTCCAGGTCCAATTTCGGCCGGAGCACCGGTTCCTTGTCGCGATCAGCGAACGCGGCGATCTCATCGGCGGCCTTTTCTACGAAGAGCAACCAGAAGCGAGCTCGGCACATATGGAAAAGATCGTCGTCGCCGAGGGCTTTACGAGCCGTGGTATCGCCAGCGCCTTGATCGAGGAGCTGCGAAACCGGCTACGCACCGCCGGCCGCCGCTCGCTGACCACCGGCTTTTTCCGACCGCAGTTCTTCTACCGCATGGGCTTCACGGTCGAACGCCGCTACGCCGGCCTCGTCCAATCGTTGGTCGAGGACGAGGTGGAGGGCTAACCCGGTGAGAAGACCGGGCTAATCTTCGTCAGGCTTGTCGCCGAAAATTCCCTGTGATAGCGTATGGCTACATTGTGATCATAATGGACCACAGAGGAAACCTGAGGAGCTACAGATGCCACTGAGCGGACGCAAGATTTTGATCGCCGAGGACGAGCTCGTCACGACGATCCGGGAACTGCTGGCAAGCTGACGCGGCCCGAATTCTTAATTCTTAATTCTCAATTCCCGCTCTGGTTCTCTGGAGGCGGCGAAGCGCAATTCAAAATTAAGAATTGAGAATTGAGAATTATCGACACACCTCGGTTTTTGCGGCAGATGTTCCTCGCACCGTCAGCGATCCTGAAAGATCATGGCTGCTATCGGTATCCGAACAGCATCGCGTAGACGATGAGGCCGACCAGGGTCAGACCAATGCCGAGGGCGATAAAGCCGAATGTCTTGAAGGCGCGCTCCGCCCGCTTCGGGTAGGCATCGACCAGTTTCTCCTCGATCTCGGCAATGCTGCCGCTCGCCATCAGCTCCTCGTACTCGCCCGGCTTGTCGTGCTTGAGCTCCTCCAAGGGTACGCGGCCGGTGAAGATCACCGGGTCCATCGGGAACTTGTCGGGCCGGAAGTGGGTGTTGAAGAAGTGGATGGTGAAGATGAACGCCACCGCCAGCAGGGCCTCGTCGGAGTGAATGATCGTTGCCACGTTGACCGCCCACCCCGGCAGGAGCCGGGTGAAGAAGACGGGGAACCACAGCAGGAGCCCGGTCGAGCCAATCACGAATACGCCCCAGAAGACCGCGAAGTAGTCGAACTTCTCCCAGTATGTGAAGCGGCCGTAATGCGGCCGCGGGCCGCGGCCGAAGAACCACTTGATCGACTCCCAGACCTGGCGCAGGTCGGTCAGGTTGAACATCAGCGAGCTCTTACCGAAGATATAGGCGAACCACGACTTTCCGGACTCCGCGCGACCCTTCCAGACCTGCCGCAGGTGGAAGGCGAAGAGCGCCAGCAGCACGACGGCCGCGATGCGATGGAGGAGACCCATGGTGTCGAAGCCGCCGAGGAGTCGCGACATGACCACCGCCCACCCCATGTACGAGAACTTCAGCGTCATCCCGGTCAGGGCGAGGGTGAAGAAGGACAGGAGCATCGTCAGGTGCATCAACCGGTGGACGAGGGAAAACCTCTCGTAGAGCCGCTCCTGCGGCGCCTTCTTGTGCATCACCCACTTGTCGCGGGTGCGCAGCAACCGCCACAGCCAGGCCAGGGTGTGGAGGATGGCAAAGGTCATGGTACCCACCAGGAGGGCGGTCATGAACCAGAAGGAGTAGAAGAGAAAAGGATACTTCGCCGGATCATGGTGGGTGGCGTGGGTCAGGTAGCCGGCAAACTTGCGGTGCGCCCCGGGGTGGCACTTGGCGCAGGTTTGAACGACGTTGTCGTGGCTCAGGGTTGACCGGGGATCGATCGGCGGCAGGATTTCATGAGTGCCGTGGCAGTCGTAGCACTTGGCTGCGCCTTCCGAGCCCAGCCGCGAGACCTTACCGTGGTAGGTGTCGAAGAAGGTCTCTGCCTCGGTCTCATGGCAGCGCCCGCACTGGTTCATCATCCTCAATCGGAAGCCGGTCGCGTCGGTACGCGAGATGGTGTGCGAGGTGTGACAGCTCTCGCAGGTCGGCAGCTCTCGATCGGTCTCGGTGTTCCCCGGCCAGTGGATACTGGTCCTAAAGATCTCCTCGATGCCGTGGTGGCAGGTCCCGCATGTGCTGGCGACGTTGGACGAGTTAACCGAAGACCGAGGATCTTCCGGCGGCAGCTCGAGGTGTGCGGTGTGGCAGTTTGTACAAGTGGCCGAAACCACCAGCCCGGCCTCTATCAGCCCCTTGCCATGAATGCTCATCGCGTAGCTGCCGACGATGTCCGGGATCTCCGAATCAATCCTTTTCGCAGCCTTCTCCCCCTGGCGGTGGCACCTGCCGCAAAGCTCCGGGACGTTTCGTGGATAGGTCGGAGAGGTCGGCAGACGCTTGCTCTCGGTGGCGTGGTAGTCGTGGCAGTCCACGCAGACCGGCGCATCCGGGTCGCCCTCAGCGGCGAACGCGCCGTGGATACTTTGCCGGTACTTCTGAACGACCTCCGCGTGGCAGGTACTGCAGTCCACCGGCTGGGTGATCGTGTCACACGCCCGCTCGTGGGAGGGCGTCACCTGGGAGTGGCACTGGGCGCACGCCGTTCCGGCGTGGGAGCCGATGTTGTACGCGCTCTCATCGACGAATAGAGAAACCACCTCGCCATCGCGTTCCATCTCGAGCTCGGGATCGGAGTGGCAGCGCAGGCAGTTGCGATTCGCGGCGCCAAGGGCGGAGAGAGCCTCCCGGCGAATCTTGTGCGGTTGGTGGCACTCTACACAAGAGGGGATCTGGTTCGGCTGCTCCTCCCACAAACGCCCCTCCACAACCTTGACGTGCACCTCCTCGATCCGCGAGTGGCAGACGGTGCATGTGGAAGCGACGTTGTTGCGATTGATGCTCGACCGCGGATCGGTGTGCTCGAGGATGTCGTGCGAGGTATGGCACGAGGTGCAAACCGCTGTGACCGACAGCCCCTTCTTGAACAAGCCCTCGCCGTGAATCGACAGCGAGTAGTTCTCGAGGATTCGATCCTGGGGTATATCGTGCGTCTCGGACACCTCCGTCCCCTCGTGGTGGCAACGCCCGCAGAGGAGTGGCACGTTCATGGTGGATGTTGGCGAGGCGGGGTTCGTGTGCGGGAGGATCGCATGGTGCTCGTGGCAGGTCACGCAGCTCGGCGCGAGTTCGTCGCCCGCCGCGGCCGCCCGCCCGTGCAGACTCCGCCGGTGCTCTGTCGCCTCCCGCTCGTGACAGGTTCCGCAGATCGCGACTTCCTCCTGCTCGCCCTGCGGCGGATTCATGGCGTGACCCGAGTGACAGCTCACGCAGCTCGTTGCGGGACCGTTACCGTTGTCACGAGCGTGCGGGCTCTTGGCGACCTGGCGCAGCTCCCGAGTGTGGCAGCGACCGCACAGCTCCGTTGCATGTTCGCGGCTCACGGCCGCCCCAGGGTCGTCCGGTGACAGAATATCGTGGGCGCCATGGCAGTTGATGCACGCCGCCGCCGGCGATGCCGGGTCCTTCGCCCACGCGCCGTGAGGCCCGGCCGCGAAGTCCTCGGCCACGTCGTCATGGCACATCGCGCAGTCGACCGGCTCGAGCTCTTCCTCGTGCGGGAGTTCCGCGCCGTCGAGATCCATGTGGCAGTCGATGCACCCGAAATCCGAGTGGACGGATGCGGCAAAGGCATCGGGATCGACGAAGACTGAGACCTCAATACCCCCGCGCTCACCCACCAGCTCCGGATCCTCATGACACATCAGGCAATCGTCGTTGACTTGGGCGCCTGCTGCAACGACCTGGAGGAAGATCGCGGCCAGGATGGCAGGAACGATCTTCCACCAATCGCCCTCACCGCCACGCCTTCGACATCCTCCAAGCACCATATCCTCCTCCAAGAGCGCGGCGTCACCGCGATCGCAGATGCAATGTATATCTATGTGACGAAATATTCAAGATGGGCCATCTCATTGATATTGAGACAGATAACCATGGCGAATGTTGTGCCTGTTTGAGGAGTTGTGCATGCATCGATCGAATGATAGGATCGCCGGAAATTGAGATTCGGAGATCTGACGAGATCCGAATCTCCACACAGGAGGACGGCACACATGGCACCAACAGCCGATGATCGCAAGAGATTCTTCGGACGCCTTTTCAACTACGCGAACAACGGTCTCACGATCGCCGGTATCGTGCTCACGACGTTGTCTAGCCTCCTGATCATCGTCTTCCTCCTCGCCCATGCATTCGGGGCGATCGACAACCCGTACATCGGTCTCTTTGCCTACGTCGTCCTTCCCGCGATCTTCGTCCTCGGTCTGATCGAGATCCCGATCGGGATGTGGCGGCGGCGGCGAAAGCTCATCAAGGAAGGGGCCACCGAGGAAGAGCTCACGACATTCCCAAAGCTCGATTTCAACGATCCCCATATGCGCCGCTTCGCGACCATCGTCATCGTCATGACCACCCTCAACACCGTCATCCTCGGCGGTGCCTCGTTCTTCGCCGTCGAGGAAATGGAAACAGTGAGTTTCTGCGGCGAGACCTGCCACACCATCATGCAGCCGGAATTCACCGCCTACCAGGACTCACCGCACTCCCGAGTGGCCTGCGTCGAATGTCATATTGGTCCCGGTGCATCGTGGTTCGTGAAGTCCAAGCTCGACGGATTGCGCCAAGTTTGGCACACCGCTATCGGCACCTACCAGCACCCCATCACCACCCCGCTCCATACCTTGCGCCCGGCGCGTGAAACCTGCGAGCAGTGTCACTGGCCCAACAAGCACCACGGCGACAAGTTGAGGGTCTTCTCGAGATATGACACCGACGAGGAGAACACTCCGTCGTACACCGCAATGCTCCTTCGCACAGGAGGCGGCAGCCTGGACATCGGACGCGCCGGTGGCATCCACTGGTGGCATATTTACTCCGACAACAAGATCCGCTTTCTCTCCTCCGACGAAAGCCGCGAGGAGATCGAATGGGTCGAGCTCACGACGCCCGGGGGAGAGGTCCGGACATACACCCGTGGCGAGGTCTCCCCATCGTCCGAAGACATCGAAAACCGGGCGCGCATCATGGACTGCATCGACTGCCATAACCGGCCAACGCACACCTTCCACCCTCCGGGTAAGGCGATGGACTGGATCCTCGACACACATCCGGAACTCGTCGGCCTCCCTTTCTACAAGCGCGAGGCCGTCGCGGCCATAGAGAGTGAGTACGATTCCCATGCCGGCGGAATGGCCGCCGTTGAAGAGGCCGTTGCCGGCTTTTATGCGACCGAGTACCCCGAGCTCGCGGCCGAAAATCCAGGGCTCGTCTCATTGGGTTCGGAAATGGCCGCTCAGGCCTACGGCAAGATCGTGTTTCCCGCAATGGACACCAACTGGGAGACCCATCCCAACAACATCGGGCACGACGATTTCCCCGGGTGTTGGCGGTGTCATGACGACGAGATGTCGACTTCCGACGGCGAGCACACGATCCCGATGGACTGTGAGACCTGTCATGTCTTCCTCGTCGAAGACAGCCCCGAGCCTCCCAATTTCTCGTTTGCGCTCGAGAGCGACTGAGAAAGGGTTTCGCAAACCTGTCAGATTGCAGACGGTTCTCCTAACCCGCATTTCTCACCAGCTTTTGCCGCGAGGGCGGTGAGGTGACGTGCCCAGCAGGGTTTTCGACCCGAGGGGCGCGGAGTCGTACTTGACAGTACGTCGAGCACCCCGAGGCGAGAAAATATTGCTGAGTGCGGTGCAT
>Ga0209013_10003536_pt1 | contig 13894 bp, 15 predicted proteins | sample Cruoilmetagenom2_FD_187291 | JGI IMG/M metagenome (GOLD analysis project Ga0209013, IMG submission 187291) | Oil polluted marine microbial communities from Coal Oil Point, Santa Barbara, California, USA - Sample 2 (SPAdes) (version 2) | ecosystem: Environmental > Aquatic > Marine > Oil seeps ... | reverse complement strand
ACGCTTCACCGGAAAATTTTACCAATACTCTTTTAATCACAGATGTACCTTTATATAATTTCGCGATTATATCCAAAAGTGGTTTAGGAGGGGGTTAAACCTTGTTTTTGAAACCGAAACACACACGTATGCTTCACCCTATTTCTTGTAGCCTCGATAAGGTCTGGAGTAAGGTGCAACATATTCAGGTACATCAAAATCATGTCCAAAAGGCACATAGGTATAAGGCAGCTGATAATAATTAAATATTTTACTGGTTTTTGTCCAACCTAAAGCCTTGAGTACTTCAGATGAATTGATACCGATACCCACATATGCAACCCGTTCTTTCTGTGTATATGATTCATGATCCTGGTAACCTCTTGTATAATACCCCAACTGCAATTCAAAATATTTCATTGCTGTGTCTTCCATATTCTCAAATCCAGAAAATTTAAGTGCCATAAGATATTTCATAGAGTTGTATTGAGTAAACACATCTACTTTAGTATTAAGATCCGGTATATATTCTAATCGGAAATCAAGTTTTTCTTTTACGGAAGGATACTTTTCTCGGACATAGTAAAACCCGGCGCCGATCGTATTCATGATCATGTCTTCATAAGAAAATCCCTCTGATGAACTAAAAGAATCTCCTAATTCCATCATACCTTGAAAAATCAAGGAAGTTAGAGGACCATAGATCAGTGATTGTTCTTCACTCATTCCCCAATATTCAAAAAGCGAAGAGAAACCCAATGACCAAAGGTAAGTAGAATACATGTGACCAAGTTTATCTGCTCCGCCATACTTGGTATCTTCACCAAACCAGCCTTCACTCCCAAATTTAGGCGTACTGTCAAAATAATCCCAAAATACAGTACCCCATACAGCAATCACACCTGCACCAATCACATTTGCATAGATCACTCTATTGATAAGTTCTTCATCTGTCAATGGTTTTTCAGGTTTACCCATAGCTATTTCAAAATACGTTCTGTTATCTGTTTTAATAGCATCTGACGTATTGTTTTCTGTCGCCGGTATTGTGTTAAGAGTACCGCCTGCAATTAAATTGATGGAAAGTAATACGACCAGTAAAAGTTTTTTCATAGATGCCTCTTTCTATTTTTTATAGACTAAATTTTAATCAATTTCAACGGATTAATATGTTTAGAATTTTTTGTTGCCTGGAAAATTAGTTTCTCATTCACTTTCCCGACCACATACCCTTTTTGTATCTTTGCACCTACATGGATAGTAGGTGCAATTTTAGAGAGTCCTGCATAGACAGTATGTATCTTACGGCTGTGAGAAACAACCACTACTTTTCCAAGCATAGAACTTTTCCCGGCAAAGACCACTTTTCCATTTAAGATATTCTGTACTTTTGCATTTGAAGTAGCAGACTTTAGGGTGATGGACTCGTTAAAGATCTTTATCTTATAGATAGGATCCACGTAGGTACCAAACTTCTTTACGAGCTTCGATCCGGGCAAAGGAGAAATGGTTTTACCCCCTTTGTAGGCATAAGTCTTAGACTTCTTATACGAAGAATTGACCTGTCTGACCTTGGCACTCTTCTTATAGACTTTTTTCTTCTCTTTTTCCGCCTCTTTTGCTGCTAAACGTGCTTTCTTCCTGTCTTCTTTTGTTTTTGCATTACGTAAAGCTTCTTTTGCTTTTCTTGCCTTGGTGCGTGCCAATGCTTTGGCTTCACGTATCTCTCTTTGTCGCTTTTTTTCAAGACGCATCGCTTCTTTTTTAGCGGCAGCTCTCTTACGCGCTTCTTCTACCTCTTTGGTACGCAAAATATTCAATTTTGCCAAAGTACTTCGAAGTGAATTCTGTTTATCTACTATCTTTTCAAGTTTCACATTATATTTTTCTTCATCTCCGGAAAGTCTCTTACGCAACTTCTCTTTTTCTAACTTTTTCTGTGCATAAACTTTTCGTTTTTTAATGATTCTTGCTATCTCTGCCTGCGTTTTATTACGTAAGGCCAATTTAGATCTTTTACGCTTTTTAAGTGCAATAATGTCTGTTTTTAATGTCTCTAATACTTTAGTATTATGTTTTTTATAGGCTTTGTAGACTTCCTGGGTAAGTATGGATTTTCGAGTAGGTTCATGTGCCTGTTCCATCGCAAAAACAATAGAGAACTGTTCAGAGAGCAAAGAGATAAATACTTTACGTTTTTTATCCAATTCCTGACTGGTGAGTGTAAAATCTTTTTCAGATTTGGCCAACTCAGCTTTCAGCACTTCATACTGTTTCTCTGTTTTCTCCTGGTTACGTCCAAGTGCATCTATCTTTTTTTCAAGATAGACAATGTCTTTTTCAGTAGATTTAATATCTTTCGCGATCTTGCCTAAACGTCTATTTGCCTTTTTTTTCGCAGACGAGGTAGCAGAGAGATTCTTTTTGGAATCCTTGATCTTTGTAGTCGTTGAAGCCCCCTGAAGCAAGCTTATGGCGAGAAAACAGATAAAGATGAAGGATTTCACTCCTGCACTCCCTTAGCGCTAAATACCACTGAGTATACGGCTATAATGACTATCAACAGTGCCGAACCAAATAAAATACCAATATCAGCAAGTTTGAAAAGTACTTCCTGATTTTCCATCATAATATCGATACCGCTTTGCGCAGCCCAGTAAAATTTGATATAAAAGAAAATAGCAGAGACCAGGATCGTTGCAAAGATGGCATCTATAAAAGCCACTTTAAACAATACTCCGGATCTGAGCATCAAAGGTGCACCAAATATCTCCATCACCTGCATACGTTCTTTGTGGGCATATTTCCAGATCTCCATCTGTTTAATGATCAGGAAAAGACTCACTATCGTCATAAAAGCAATAAAGATCTTTAATGTGAACTTAATGAAAGAAAAAAGTTTATAACTGGAGTTATAGCTCCCGCCAAAAGTTTCTACTCTCTTGATATTTTTATCTGCTTCAAGATCTCTTTTTATCTCTTCAAGTCCTGAACTGTGAAGATAGGTATCTAATCCAAGATTGTAAAAATAAGGCAAGGCTTTCAATATCGCTTTACTGGTACTTTTACTTACCCCTTTTGAAACCTCCGAGACAATGTTGTCACGTTTGATCTTCTCCAGGCTGCTTATGTGACTATTGAGGTCTTGAAATTTTGACAGTTCCATAGGATCTTTGGTCACAACAAGCATGGAGTAACCTTCTTTTAGCCCTTTTTCGTAAGTATTGGTCGTACGGTCAAACACAAGGTAAAACTCAATACCCAATAAGATCGCCATCAATGGCAATATGAACATCAGATGATTTTTAATGAACTTCATACACACCCTTACTCTCTATGATAAAATGTCTATAGGGTAACGAAAAGATCGTTGGGATCTTATGTGTTACGACCAGAACAGTGGTGTCAAGCTGCTGACATGCATTTTCCATCAGATCCCAAATCACATTGGAAGAGTAGTCATCCAGATTACCTGTAGGCTCATCTGCCAAAATGACCACCGGATTTTTAGCCAATGCCCGGGCAACTCCCACACGCTGCTGCTCACCACCACTCAGTTCCAAAGGATATCTCTCTGCATGTTCTGAAAGTTTCACATGTTTAAGCAGTCTTTTTGCCTGAGTATCCTGGATCTCTGTAGAGTACCCTGCTATCATGAGAGGCAAAACCACATTTTTTGCCACGCTCCATTCATTCACAAGTTTATAATCCTGAAAAATGATACCCATATGGGTTCTCAGTTCCTGAAGTTTGCTTTTCCCTACTGTTGCCAGATCAAGTCCCCCCACAACAAGACTGCCTTCACTTGGTTTTAATTGCCCGTAAAGTGCTTTAAGCAGTGTTGATTTACCAGAACCGCTGGGACCGGTAATAAAAACGAACTCACCCTTTTTAATACTGAAATTAGCATCTTTAATGATCTCTTTCTCACCTTTTTCATAGGCAAGCGTCAGATGTGAGGCGTGAATGACATTAGACATCTGTTACTCCTTTACCAAGCATAAGCTGTTCTCCTAATTTTTGATGTGCATGAAAATTGACTGTCGTCTTTACAGGGGCAGAAACAAAATACCTGCAGGCATTTTCTTCCAATAAAATATATTTATGTTCCGGTCTGTCAAAACTTCCAAAAGCACATTTGATGAGCAAACTTTGTTCAGATATTTTATAGACACGTTCAAAGTGTATGAAATATCCATCAAAAACCAATGCTTTTTGAGGTAAACGATCTTCTATTCCTTGAGTGTATTTTACATCATTAAAATTAAAGTCTATCGCAACTTTTTTATCTTCTGATTCCTGCGTACATTTGACATACACATCATAAATATCTTTCTCCTGTCTGAGCCATCTTGCCTCGTACTTGCTTGTGACTTCCAGTGCTTCATTTTTGCGTACTTCCACTTCTGCTTTAGGTATGGAAAAAAATGTCTCCAGAGAGTACCAGAAGTATTTGTCACTGTCTGTACGCAACTCCAAACGTCCGCCTTTTCGCAAGACCCTCATAGACTCTTCTAAAAAACTTGGACTTATTACTCTTCTTTGAGGTTTTTTATCCCAGGGTACAGGAAAATGTACAAAGACCTGTTCACACACATTTGAAGGAAGCATTTCCAAAAACAGTCTCGCATCATAGTTAACCACCCAGATATTATCAAGTTCCTGCAGTGCTATCTGTTTGAGTACCTGTTGTGCTGAAGGTGTATGTATCTCTAACCCTATGTAAAGTGTATCCGGGTTCTTTTTTGCCTGATGTAAAAGATGCCTACCAGACCCAAACCCTACCTCAACAGAAACCTTCTCTTTAGGATAAGTAATATTTTCAAAATCTTCTATCTTTTTAAAATACTCCGAAGAGAGTGCCGGCTTGGCATTGGATGTGGCGATATTTGAAGAGAGTATCTCTACGTCCAACTCTTTTGATACCACATCCAATGCCTCTTTAAGCAGATTCACTTTAAGGGGTCTGGTCACTTTATCATACTTTAACAGGTATGCTTTTTCATCCGGTTTAAGTTGAAGTAAAAACTCTTCACCTGCATGTTCAACACCGATGAGTATATCATCACGCTTAAGTGCTTTGGCAACCATGGTCATCATAGTGCTTTTTGCTAATTTTTGCTCTATGATAGAGGGTTCAAAGGGTGTAACTTTTAAATGTGGCATATTTCCTGCTTATAATGTAACTTGTGTTGCGTGACTTGGTTTGGCCTGTATCTTGTCATAACTCTGCGCAATAATGCGATAGCTGTAAGTACGTCCTGCTCTAACGAAGGTATCAATATACTCAGCCATCAATTGTCCCTGTACTTGTGAAACGAATTTCCATTCACCGCCATTCACCGAACGCTGTACAATGTAGGTATTGACACTCTGTTTTGCATGCGGTTTCCATAATACTTTCACCACACCCGGTGCTACTTTATAGGCTTTGACAAAGGAAACCGGTGAAAATGCAGGTCGCGTTCTCACCTTTAGCACTGCCGAACGTCTAGACTCTTTTCCTAAAGCAAAAGTACTGAAAGTATAACTGTAAGTGCTGTCAGCTTTTACATGTGTATCTACAAAATGTGTGGCATAACGATTACCCACAGTACCTATACGCTTGAAGCTTTCTTTAGCTCCGGAAGCATTTCCTCTATACACATTAACACCATGTATACGGTGATCCGTTATTTTTTTCCATTCAAAACCTACAGAATTCATGGTAGGCAGAGTATGTACTTGTTTAATGGTTCCAAGCGTAGAGTCGGTGCTATAGGTCATCAATCCCTTGATACCGCCACAACCGTTAAAGGTGACTGAAACCAGTACCCAGAGTAAGAGGGTTGATTTTTTCATCCACTTCACCTTGATCAAAATTTTTAGATATATACACTTTCATATCATCAAAAAGTGGGGCGACGAACTCCATTTTTTCACCGCTTGCAGGGTGAACTAAGTATAGTAAATATGCATGTAGATTAACTCGTGATATTTTATCTCTTTTGCTCTTAAATCCATATAAATCATCCCCTAAAATATGGCGTCCCAGGGTATTTAAATGCACACGTATCTGATGCGTTCTGCCTGTGAAGAGTTTTGCAGCAATGAGTTCTACCCCATGTTTGCCAGGGAGAAGTTTCAGAAAAGCCGTTTTAGCGTTTCTTCCCTCCGGCACAACAGACATCATCAGCCTGTTCTTGGGGTTGCGTCCTATGGGTTTATCTACGACGATATCATCTTTTAACGGACAGTCTATCAGTGCCAGATAATAACGTCCCATACTCTTATCCTGAAGCTGTGCGCTGAGTGCTGCATGTGTTTTATTGTCTTTGGCCACCACAAGTGCACCGGTGGTCTCTTTATCGATACGGTGTACGATACCGTGACGCTCTTCCCCGCTTATCGTGGAGAGTGAAATACCTTTTTGGATCAGCCAGTCCACAAGCGTAGCTTCTTTTACCGAAGGTGCCGGATGGACCACCAGACCCGAAGGTTTATTGACCACTAAAAGATAGTCATCCTCATAAAGTATTTCCACATCAAAGTCTATCTCTACCGGCTCACGTTTCGTTGCCTCTTTAAAAGTATAAGAGACTTTGTCATCCGACAGTAATTTTTTACTGGTCTTCGTGACCACTTCCCCATTCACTTCCACCAGACCATCACGTATCAATTTTTCAACCTGGTTGCGACTTACCTCCAGTTTGGCCGAGAGTACCTTATCAACTCTACCGGCCTCTGTAACAACAAACTCTTCTTTAGAATTCATTATTCTCACAAGGTGCTTGCTTCAAATACTGTTGCTCTACCCAGCCCTGTTTTTTACCTACAGCCACCTTACACCATACAGGGTTTTTCCATGCAGCGTAATTGCGTTTTTTCTCGTCCATACTGTCAAGTTCACGCTGTGTGATCTCTCGAATACAGCCCATGTTGTCCACACAATCACCCGTCGAAAGATGAGTAAAGATCTTCTTGGCTTTCCTATCCGGTGTTTCTTTTAACATCAATACTTCACAATTTTTAGCCATCTCAAGTTTAAACTGACTGGGTGTTATGCCCTCGGCAAACACAGCAAGACTCACTGCCAAAAAACCCCATACTATTTGTTTAAAATTCGGCATATTCTGCCTCACTATACTGAATTTCACACAAATAATTTAGTGATTTGTTGCACTGCGTTTTAACGCTTGTAATTCTTCTCATTCTCTATTCCTTCTCTTCAATATCATCCCGGTTCCAACGCTCAGGATCTAAAAAAGTATCATCATGTATATGTTTGAAAGACGCTCTGAACATTTTAAAAATATCTTTATTTTCACGCTCCAAACCAGCTAACCATTCTTTAGTAGAGGCTCTGGCATGAGGCATCTTTACATCTTTTAACATGGCAGGACACGCTTCATCTCCTATGATCTGCAGTTTGTTCTCTTCTGCAAAATCTCTAAGTTGTCGTTCTCTTACCTGTATCAATGGACGTATAAGGTGAAAACCTCTGCTTGTTTTATAGATAGGAGCTAAAGCTCTCATACTTCCATTATAAAACATGTTCATAAAGAAACTTTCTACTGTGTCATCGAAGTGGTGTCCCAATGCTACTTTAGTAAAGTTACCTTCTTCTGCAAAGCTATAGAGTGCCCCTCTTCTCATACGGGAGAAATAGGAACAAAAAGAAGAGTTTTCACGTATTGCATCCTGCGATACATCAAAGATGTTGGTATCAAATACGGTATGCTTAATGCCATACTCTTCACAATGTTTCGTCAAAAAATCATAGTGTTCATCGGGCATACCGTATTTGATGGTACACGCTTCAAATTCAAAGTTAAAGGGTGCATGTTTTTGTACATGTTTCATCGCATGTACCAATGCCAAAGAATCTTTTCCTCCACTCAAACCCACAAGGACTTTATCGCCCTCTCCTATGAGCCTGAACTCTGCGTTGGTTTTTCCTATGATCCTGAGCAATTTCTTACTCATAGGAATCCCCTTTGAAGCTAAACGTCTCTGATTATCGTTCAATGGCATCCACCATACTCAAGATGAAATCAGCAGATATCTTTGCTGAACTCTCCAAGAATTCATCAAAATTAAAACTTGCATCCATATCGGCAGAGTCTGAAATAGCACGCAAAATAAAGAAAGGTATATCCAGGGCAGAACAAACCACTGCAACACTCGCACCTTCCATCTCTAATGCAGAAGCTTTAAAGGTATCACCTATCCACTCTTTACGCTCAGAGTTTGCCACAAATTGATCACCCGTTGCAATGATGCCTTCTTTGAGTGTCAAACCTTTACCCTCAGCTACTTCTTTTGCAATGTCCCGTAAAGTAATATCTGTAGGGATACAGACTTCTCCCTCGGGAACATAACCAAAAGGATGTCCAAAGGCGGTGATGTCCAGATCATGCTGACAGAGTCCGTCAGCGATGATAAGATCACCGATATTCAAGTCATCCGATATCGCACCGGCAACACCTGAAAAAAGAAGTCTGTCACAGCCAAACTTTTCTATCAGCATAGTCGCAGTTAGTGTAGCGAACACTTTACCTATCTTGGAATAGGCGACCACCACTTTTTGTCCGTTGTACGAGCCTTCATAGTAAGTGTTTGCTGCATAAACCGTCTCTTTGAGGTCATCTAATTTGGCAACTATCGGTGCCACTTCTTCAGGCATGGCACCCATGATGGCTATTTTAGACATCTAATTCCTTGATCGCTGCGATAGTCGCTTCAAGTGATGCCATATCACTGACATTGAAGTGTGGCTTTTTCGTGGCTTTTTTATTGAGTCCTTTCAGTACATTTCCATGTCCAAACTCAATGTAACAATCCACACTCTCATCTATATTTGCCATAGAATGCTTGTATTTAACCGGCAATACAAGTTGTTGAGGTAATAACTCCAAAGCTTCCGATTTAGTACTGTAAGGTGCAGCTGTCACATTTGAAATAACCGGTGCGATGAACTCATCTTTGATCATCTCTTCGAGTTTCACAGCCAACGGTGCAGAAGCAGACTCCAATAACGGACAGTGAGACGCTACTGACATATCAAGTAACATCGCTCTTTTTGCTTTTGCTTCTTTTAACACAGGTACTAATGTCTCTAGATCTTTTTTGATCCCTGCGATGACTATCTGCCCGTCAGAGTTGTAATTGACTGCCCACACTTGAAGTCCCTGGGCTCTTTGTGCTTCACAGATCTCTTCAACCACTTCATCTGCAAGTCCTAAAGAGACCATCATCCCTACTTCCTGTTTTGAACAGGCTTCTGCCATCAGTTTACCACGAAGGTTTACCAATTCTACTGCATCTATCGCGTCTAGTGCACCGGATGCCACTAAAGCTGAAAACTCTCCTAAAGAGTGTCCCATTGTGAGTACAGGAGTAATATCTGTTGCATCCACAAAGAGTCTATGTGCAATGGCACCTACCAAAAGAATGGCTGGCTGCGTATACTCAGTTTGACTCAAAAGATCATTCTTTTCAAAAAGCAGATTCTCAAAATCAATACCTGTTCTGCTGCCGGCATCCGCTACCATCTGTTTAGCTTTATCAGAATTCTCGAAGAAATCCTGTCCCATACCTGTAGCTTGTGACCCCTGACCTGGAAATAAAAATGCACATTTGATTGACATACGTGTCCTTTGAAGTATTAAAATATTTTATGTATTTTACCATGTTAAAATTAGGGCACCTCTAATAAAATAATAATTACTCAACATAGATTACACAATAAGTAAGTTATCTTTCCATACAAAAGATAAAGGACATATCATGAGCCAAAAATATATTTGCACCGTTTGTGACTACATTTACGACCCGGCATTGGGTGATCCGGATTCGGGCATAGCACCGGGCACATTATTTGAAGATATACCAGAGGACTGGGAGTGTCCTGACTGTGGAGTAAGTAAAAGTGATTTTGAAATTTTGGAAGAGACCTGATCTCTTCTAAGCGTCAAGATACTTCTTGATCTCTTTAAGAAGTTGTTCTAATTCCAGATGGTATTTACCCGGATAAATAGGAAGTAGATCAAGCTTGTCATAGACAAAAATAAGACTTATTATGTCAGCAAACTTAAACATACTTTGTGCCCCGATAAGTTTTGAATTTTTCTCCAGATCAATACAGAATTCTTTGATCTTCTGTGTGGCTTTTTCATTGACGATCTGTCTAAAATAGCGATCAGAACGGTCAAATGTTTCTACAAAGTTTTTTAATGCCTCAGTGTAGGCCAATCCCATCTTCTTTGTATTTTCTTCACCCATCTCTTTATTCAAAATAGGTTCTTTGACCCCTCTATTCTTTTCGATCATACCAGAAAGATTATCTCTTTCCATCTTATATTGAGCAAGTTTACTCAACTCTTCCGGCTTCACTATATTTTTTAACACTTTTTCTATATCAAGGATATACTTTTTACCTTCCGGCTTTATTTTACCATGGTTAGGGTCATTTTGAAACAGTGATATAATCAATTCGAAAATACTCTCTTGTGTGACAGGTTTTATCAAATGCGTAGAGACGGTATGTGTATTTGTATTTTCCACAATATGTTCATCACGCAACAATACATATTTGAGAGGTATCTCTTGCTGTACTTTGGCAATGATATGATCAAATTCATCTGTGACATACTTATCATCAAGTAATAAAATATCATATGCAGCAAGATCACTGCCATTATTCTTAAATTCCTCAACACCTGCATCCACGTTATAGAGAAAATACTTAAACATTTTTTTAATACTTTTTGTGACTTTTTCACTTTCACAAAGCACTAAAATTTTTTTACCCATCATCACTATATCCGGTAATCTATAATGACGTCTAAATCCCAATTCATTTATTTTAAAAGGTATATCGATATATATATCAAAGGTTTTATCATCAACGATCTTTCCCTCAAGTATTTCAATCGTTTTACTTAACCCTGTTTCCAAAAAATTCGAAACCTTTTCTTTTGCAATACCTGTTTCATGAATAGTAAACGAAATATTCTCTTCAACTAAAAAATCCTCCGGAGAAGAAAGAGACAATAAGATCTCTTTTTGATCAGAATTTTCAAAAACAAAAGTAAGTATCTGACTCAGTACACGCTGTAATTTTTCAGGATCACCTCTCAGTTCTCTGGGTACAGTAGGGCATATATCATAAATAAGTTCAATGTTCTTTTCATTTCTTAGCATTTCCAACGATGAAAAAACTGTCAACAATACAATATTGATATCAAAAACTTTTTCTATCTTATTCATGATTCCCCTTTCATAAAAATTATGCTGTATGATATCAAAATAAACAAAAATATACGGTTTAAATCATTTAAAAGAAAAAAAAACTATTTTGTTTTACTTATTATAAATTTGATGAATAGGAACAGAGAAGGTATATGAAGTGAAGAAGAGCGTCACACTTCATAATGAAGATGACGCTATTGTGAAGGAAGGCTTAGTTACAACCACATCCTGTACCACAGCTACCCTCTGAAGTTGCATGTCCGCCAACTTGACCAGATGTGATCTCGTCTGCAGTTGCTTCTCTTGAAGAAAGAACTACGACTGAGAACATTAGATCTTTACCCGCCAATGGGTGGTTAAAATCTACGTTTACTTCTTTGTCATCAAATGATTTTACTGTGACTTGAACTGTTTGACCATCTTCACCCTGACCATAAAGTGCCATACCTTCTACAAGGTCAACACCTTCGAACTGCTCTTTAGGAAGTGTTTGCATTGCTTCTGGATTTACATCACCATATGCATCAGCAGCAGAAACCATAATGTCTCCACTCTCACCTTGAGCCATACCGACGAGTGCATTCTCAAGACCTGGAATAATTTGACCTTTTCCAATGATAAACTCTAACGCTTCTCCGCCTTTATTGCTGTCTACAACTTGTGTTGTACCCGCTTCTTTTACTTCGTATTCGATTCCGACTACGCAATTTTCATTTGTAATTGTCATATTGACTCCATTTTGTTATTTTTTGTTATTCTAGCAAATCAAACTTTAGTGAGGCTTATGCCTATCTTATTTGTCCTGAACCGTAAATTTTAAATTTATATGTGGTCAATCCTTCTATGCCCATTGGTCCACGTGCATGAAGTTTGTTTGTACTGATACCCACTTCGGCTCCAAAACCAAAAGCACCGCCATCAGTAAAACGGGTAGACGCATTTACATAGACTGCTGCTGCATCAATACCGTTCAAAAAAGCTTCTGCTGTCGTGATATTTTCAGTGATGATCGCTTCAGAATGCCCCGAACCAAACCGTACGATATGATCTATGGCTCCATCCACACCATCTACTACTCTGATATTTAAGATATTCGCCAAATATTCTGTATCGTAATCAGCATCCGTTGCTGTGGATACTTCAATACTTTCTTGCGTTCTCTCACAGCCTTTCAGTTCCGTATGTGCTTCATCAAAAGCTGTTTTGAGTTGGGGAAGAACCTCTTCAGCAATGACTGCATCTACAAGCAAAGTCTCCATAGAATTACACACGCCCGGTCTTTGCACTTTGGCATTGATCGCTATAGCAATGGCATTTTCTACATTCGCATCTTCATCGATATACGTATGACACTGCCCTTTGTCATGTTTGACCACAGGTACGCTTGCATTTTCACTTACATAACGGATAAGACCTTCTCCGCCACGCGGTACTATAAGGTCAACATACTTATCCATTTTTATGAGTTTTGCTACACCTTCACGGGAAGCATCCGGTATCAGTGAGATCAGTGCTTGTGGCAGATCATTTGCTTTCAATGCCTCTTGCAAGACGTTAGCAATGGCTTCGTTAGAGTTTTGCGCCTCTTTTCCGCCTTTAAGGACACAGACATTTGAGCTTTTAAAAGAGAGTGCTGCCGTATCTGATGTTACATTTGGTCTGGATTCAAAAATGATCCCTATCACACCGATAGGGACAGAAACTTTTTCGATCTTCAATCCATCTTCCGTTACCCAACCGTCAAGTATACGACCCACTGGCTCTTTGAGTCCTGCTATCTCTTCTATCGCTACGGCCATCCCTTCAATACGACTCGCATCTAAAAAGAGTCTGTCTTTGAGTGAAGGTGCAAGGTTGTTGGTTTCCGCATCTGCCATATCCAATGCATTGGCTTTGAGTATCGCCTTTGTATTGGTACGTAAGGCCTCTGCCATCTCTTTTAAAATTCTATTTTTCTCTGCCCCGCTCAAAGTAGAAAGTACTCTGCTTGATGCTTTAGCTTCTTGTAAAAATGCTTCCATATTGTTTCCTATCTCTATAATTAGAGCTATTTTAACAAATAATCCTGAATTATGCCATACAAGCATAGTTCAGGATATATCCTAATAATGATATAATTCCCGTAATTAAGTACAAAAGAGTCTATTATGCAAACAATCACATTTATAGGTAACGGCAACATGGGTCTTAGCATTGCCAAGGGTCTCAAAGGGAAATACAACATTGAAGTTGTCGGAAGAAACATGGACAAACTCGATGCGTTTGAAAAATCGCTTGATGTCCATGTTGACAAATATGTATTGGATAATTTTGATATAACAGATAAAACAATACTCCTTTGTGTCAAACCAAACAATGTGGAAGAAGTCGGTAAAAAACTCTCAGGTAAAGCAAGAGTGCTCTTCTCTGTTTTGGCAGGTACCACGGTGGAAAAACTGAAACAAAACATTAAAAGTAAAGCCGTAGTAAGAGCTATGCCAAACTTGGCAGCTTCTGTAGGTGCTTCTATGACCACACTCACAGGTGACCATAGATACCAAAAAGAAGCGTCTGCACTTTTAGGTGTAGTAGGCGAAACACTTTGGTTAAACTCTGAAAAAGAGATTGACATTGCTACTGCACTTGCTGGCTCGGGACCTGCCTATTTGGCTCTCATCGCTGAAGCTTTGGCAGACGGTGCGGT
>Ga0209013_10003535_pt1 | contig 13895 bp, 10 predicted proteins | sample Cruoilmetagenom2_FD_187291 | JGI IMG/M metagenome (GOLD analysis project Ga0209013, IMG submission 187291) | Oil polluted marine microbial communities from Coal Oil Point, Santa Barbara, California, USA - Sample 2 (SPAdes) (version 2) | ecosystem: Environmental > Aquatic > Marine > Oil seeps ... | reverse complement strand
TTTTACGAGCATGCTTTGAAAGAAGCAAGTTCCAGAGATTATCAAATTAGGCTTTATTGTACTAATGACAATCCAATAAAGGAAAAACAAATTATTAAAGAAATTATTAAAGAGCGTCCAGCTGGTATTATCACTGTCTCTGCATTAGATGATGCTAACGAATATTATGATCATATTCCGATTAGTAAAAGCAACATCATTTTTATTAATAGAAATATAGCCAACGCACAGGAATTTATCACGTTTGATTTTAATCAGGCTGGGATTGATATTGTAACATTCATCAACCAACATATCACCGGGAAAATTGCCTTGTTTACTGGAGATGAGAACTTTTCGAATGAACACGATTTTACATATTCGCTGTTAGAACATTTAGATAATCGGGAAGTTACTGTATATCAATCCACTTTATCTCATGAGTACGAAAATGCGTTTAAAATTGTCTTAGAATCTTCCTTCGACTGTATCATTGCAACAAATGTTACGAAAGCACAACTATTGATTAAAGCATTTCATTATGGTTCAAATCAAAAATTACCAAAAATTATAACGCTCGGACCATTAAAAAACATGTACAGCAATGAAATGATGTACTATTTTCAGGACTTCGGATATTTGGGTGAACGAGTCGTAAAGAATATTATTCAAACGATTCATTTAAAAGATAAAAGTCATTCCAATGTTTATCCAAATTATGGATTTCCGGTGCAGCTAGGCCGATTTAAAAATATTCATTCAGAGATAACGATTCTCACCATTGATTCACCAGCAACACATGCACTAAAAAAAGTCATTACGCATTTCGAAAAGAATACAAACTGCATCGTACATCTTGATATAAAATCTTATAATGAGGTTTTTCAAATCATTGAGGACGACGAAAAATGGAAAAAATACGATATTATTAGGTTGGATATTGCTGGTTACTCTTGGTATGGGCAGAAAATTTACCGCCCACTGCAAGGATTAAAAGTAGAAATAGATGAATTTATTGAAGCCTTTCCATACTTTCTCAAAGATGCTTACGTCAATATAAATGATACTGCATATGCTGTTCCATTTGATATCAGTATTCAGATGTTATTTTATAGGAAAGATATTTTTGATAATGACATCGTAAAGCGAAAATATTTTGAAAAAACCAAATCAGAACTTAAAAGTCCTATGACATTTGAAAAATATAACGAAATAATCACGTTTTTCAATGAGAGCAACTTTGATCAAGTAAAAGAATTAACTGGTGCGTCGATGATTTCAGGAAACATTGAGACCATTGCAGCTGAATATTTGCTCAGGTATTATTCTTTAAAAGGTGACCTTCTTACTGACTCAAGTATTCAATTAGATCCGGAAATAGCGATCTATGCCATGAAGTTACTTTGCGATAATTATAGGAATTCTTTGGTCATTGACTCAAACTGGTGGGGAGATGAAGTACAAGCCTTTATTGATGGAAAATCGGCAATGGTGATTGGATTTATGAACCATTTATCTGTTGTCTCGCAAAGTAATATTAAAGGTTCTATTGGAATTGCCGATGTTCCAGGGAATACGCCTCTCCTTGGCGGAGGAATTTTAGGGATAACGAAATCAACGAAAAAAGTGGAAGCATCTATTGAATTTCTTACTTGGCTCAACAGTCCAGAGATTTCGGAACAAATCAATTTATTAGGTGGCAATACGGCAAGCTACTTTCTCTCGAATAACTCTGTTGTCAGAACAATTTATCCATGGCTAGCAAAAGCGAAAAAAACAATCATGAATGGAAAACGAGAAACTGTTTTTGAAAATGGCCAGTGCATCGATTTGAAACACACAGAGGAAATCATTGGAAAACATATACTAAAACTATTAACGGAAGAACAACCGCAGTTTGAAAAATGTGTAGAAAACATAAATGAAGAATTGAAGGAAAAACAAGAAATATTGACTGTTCAAGTATAGGGTGGGAGGAAAGTGGACGGTTATTGTGCGTGATAGTGCCGGTTGATTTTAATATAATAGGAGAACGTACCCCTGCAACACCATCTAGATTCTCTAATATATTCTAATTAATTTTCTAATCCATTACTTTGAAACTTTTCTTGTAGTGCTTCTTTCATTCTAAGAATAGCTTGAACCTGACTTTCACCTTTAGCTACATCCAGACTAACGACTGGTTTTTTAATAAGTCTCCTCCTTGGTATTTATACAAGTATAAATACCAAGGAGATGATTTTTGTTTATATGCTTTATTTGATTACGGGCTAAGCGTATAGATTGGCTGTTTTACTAAAAATTCATTATGTTTATCCTCGTTTATTTAATGTTTTCGATATGCATGATCAATTATTTTGGAGGTGATTTATGTCAATTACATTATTAGGAGTATTTGCTGGGCTATTAACTAGCTGTTCTTTTATCCCGCAAGCATACAAAGTCATTAAAACAAATAGAACTCAAGATATCTCTCTTCCGATGTATAGCTTATGTACAATTGGAGTGTTTATCTGGATTATTTATGGACTAATGATTAATGATTTGGCTATTCTATTAACAAATATCGTTACTTTTGTACCGACAATAATCATTCTCATCCTGACCCTTAAAAACCATATACAAAACAAACAAAAATATACCAATTAAACAGAGTAACTGGCCATCTTTTTGCAGTTGACTGTAAAAAAAGGGAGTCAGATCAAGGCTTATATATAAAGTCATCCAAAAGACACTATAAACGGGAAAGAATTGTTTCAAAATTTTAGAAGTTACATACTCATTTCTCCACAAAGAAGGATGTGTATGGATCTTTATAGGAAAATGTCAATAACTTTTTCACATCAACTTCCATCATTTTATTTCCTTTATTCAATGAAATGGTCCTATTGTGGAAGATCAAAGGTAGAAAATAATCAAACTTTTTTAAAAATCGAAACTTTAATATGCTAGAGAAGAATCCTTTTTGAACAATCTTTTTTCAAAATAGATTCTTCTTATTTACAATAAAATACAGGTTTTTGAGGTATATTGATCAAACTTAATTTTAAAGCTACAAAACCTCGTATTTTAAGCCAATCAAAACTTTGAACAAAATACGAGGGTTGTTTTTAGTTAGAAATTGAGTATTCTTGCTAAATGTTATTCAATTTTTCTTCAAAGGTTACAGCTATTCTTAATGCTTTTAATCACCTCGATGTGTGTTTCAGCAAATGATCAAGAGATTCCTGGCCCAAGTCGAATGATTTAATCTAAATTGTTAATCCAAAGTTGATTCTTGTATTTTTTTGAAAATATCATGGAAATATTAAAGAATTAAATATACACACCAAACATCTCAGGCTTCCAGCTATGAATTGCATGGTTTTCTTATGCAAATACTTTCCCTAAAAAATATGGGTTGATTCCAATCGTTATTGCCCCAAAGATCTCATAATTAACGCAAATAACCAGCTTTACTTTAAACAGCCAAAATCCTTATATGACAGGGTTTTTGCTGTTTTTCATTTTTCTCTTAGGTTAAGAAAAGAAGGATTAACGCAAAAAGGTTGAAAAATCCTGACAAATTAGAAGAAATAGATAAAGAATTGAACTGTCCTCGAACCAGTTTTTAAGAGATTAGTGTCCACTTGAAAAAAAGATTGACCATATATATTAAAGTTTGATTAAAATCATTTCACCTCTATCTTTTTCTTAGAGTTGAGGTGATTTTTTGTTGGATATTTATGTTAATATTATTGTAATGATTGAGAAGAAATGTACTGAAATTAACGAATCAGTTTAAGAACAGTTATTAACATTGGTCTATATATTCGAAATATTCATATCATGTTAGTGGAAATAACGAATTTGAGGTGGATAAATGAAAGCAATTGTTTATACAAAGTACGGTCCCCCAGACGTTCTTAAACTGAAAGAAGTAGAAAAACCTATCCCTAAAGAAAATGAAGTTTTGGTAAAAGTAAAAGCAACAACGGTAACAGTAGCGGATATTCGGTCACGAAGTTTTACAGTTCCTCCCGCTTTTTGGCTGCCTGCCCGAATAACACTTGGTTTTAGACAACCCAAAAAAGAGATATTAGGGATGGAGTTAGCTGGAGAAGTTGAGTCAGTTGGAAATGATGTCAAAAGGTTTAAGGTAGGTGACCAGGTTTTTGCAGCATCTTTGACGGGTTTTGGTGCTTATGCCGAATATAAGTGTTTACCGGAAGATGGTCCTGTATCTATTAAACCTTCCAATATAACTTATGCAGAAGCCGCTGCCATTCCAATTGGAGCACGCACAGCATTGTTTTTTCTTAGAAAAGCTAATATTCAGAACGGACAAAAGATCTTAGTGTATGGTGCGTCAGGAAGTGTAGGTAGTTATGCAGTTCAGATTGCCAAGTATTTCGGAGCAAACGTTACAGGGGTATGCAGTACCACGAATTTGGAATTGGTAAAATCACTGGGAGCCGACAAGGTAATTGATTATACAGCAGAAGACTTTTCTAGGACAGACGAGACATATGATGTTATCTTTGAAGCGGTAAATAAGAGTTCCTTTTTAGCTTGTATGAAATTGTTAAAAAAGGACGGTACTTATATAAATGTCACTGAACCGCTACCAAGTGTTCGAATGCTTTGGACTAAAATGACAAGCAGCAAGAAATTATTATTGAGTCGAAATTCACCTGAGACTTCCGAAGCACTAAACTTCCTTAAAGAACTTGTTGAGGCAGGGAAGTTAAAAGTGGTCATTGATAGGTACTATGAGTTTGATGAGATCGTTGAAGCTCATAGATATGTGGAGAAAGGACACAAGAGGGGAAATGTTGTCATAAATGTGGAGCATAACAACAAATCCTAATAAATGAAGGCTGTCCCAAAAGTCAATGCTGACAACGGTACAGCCCCAGTTTGTTATGGTTTATCCCGTCCGTATGCTAGTATGTTTCGTTCAGGATGATTTTTCCTTATTAGCTTCTAATGTTACCGTTTTCTTGCTCCCAATTAGATACAATAACAAAATAATAATCATAAAAGCGGCAGAATAACTAAAAGTCATGCCGTACCCAACGCTTTTTGCTAAGAATCCAAGTCCTACTGATCCTATGGCCAAACCAAAATCTATAAAAATAAGAAGCATAGAATTGGCTGTTGCTTTTTTTTCGGGTGGAACAAGAGTTAATGCCCAAGCTTGGATAATTGGATGGAGCACGGCAAAAGCGATTCCGAATAATACCCCTGAAACGAGAACCATCCACATACTAGTTGAGAAGCCTAATAAGATCAAACCTACTGCCCCTGAAATGGCACCGGGAATAATAAGGATTCTATGACCGAATCGATCGAAAATTTTACCAGAGAAAGAACGAACTAATATCATTGCAATCCCTTGTGCGATAAAAAACTGTGAAATACTTCCACCAACATTGATCTCTTTACCAAACGCCCCCATAAAGTTGACAGTTCCTGCAAGTGCCATATAATTGAACGCCATCAAAATACTTGGAAGAAGGACACGCTTATCGAACATGTACTTATAGAAAGGTTCTTTATTTGTCTCCTGTGGACTTTCCTTTTCTTTTTTAACCGTATTTTTTGTAAAAAAACTGCACACAAATGAAAAAAACATAAGACCCAGAGTTAACATCATCATCGACCGGAATGAATAATTTGCAAGATAAGAAATAGCGATTAGTGGCCCAACTGTCGTCCCAACGCTTGTAGACATTGCGAAAAAAACAATGCCCTCACCTAACCGAGATTTAGGAACAATATTACTTGATATCGTAAAGACTAAACTCGTAAGCATACAAAACCCAATACCTTGTAGTGCTCTAACGAATATTAAAAATCCGATGGAGTCGTTTATAAAAGTAAGACCGATTGTGCCCAAAAAATAAAGGAGGGAAATAATGAGGAGCAATTTCATATTAACTTTTTGGATAATTACACTTGCAAAGAAGCGCGTAATAAGTGATGCTGTCATTAAGGTCGTAGTCATGATTCCTGCAATTGCAGGATTATCACTTATTGTAGATACAAAAATAGGAAAACCTGCCGTAATCATATAAAAAGAAGCGAACATTACTAATGACAATAATATAATAATTAAATATTGGCTTGTCCATAGTTTAACTTTTGCCTTATCCATGATATTTAAGACCGCCTTTGAATAGCTATTTCTAAAAATAGTGATGATTTATCCATGAAAATTGCATTTTAAATCATTACAAATTTATTCTTCCCTTATTTTTAAAAAATATTTAGAGTTTTTTTCAATAAAAGCAATTAATAATTACTTATAGACTCCATCCTCAAGTCTATTTAGGTTTTTCTCTTAGCTTAGCTTCAAATTCTTTTATAGGTTTAGAGTATTGTGATCCTATATGCTTCCCGCAAATGTTCAATATCTCTTTCCGTTAAAAGTTTTAGTATATCCCTTCAATAATGTTTTTATTAGAGGATTTATTGCCATTACTATCGAAAAGAAGAAGTATATGCACAAGCTTTACTAACGTGGCAGTCAGTTGAAGAAGAATCCTTTTACTTTCTCTTATAAATGGAGTTATGTGGAGTATTGAGTTGGGAGAAAATTGATTTTTAAAAGGGGAAACCCTATTGGAAAATTCAACCATTGGTGGTGTGATTCTCATTGAAAACTATCCAAAAGATGTATGAACATTTAAATTGGGCTAATCAACGTATTCTTGAAACATTGCAAAATATTGAAGGTGAAAATCAGGAGATAAGCCGTTTATTTTCCCATATCCTACTTGCAGAAAAAGTATGGATAACTAGATTACGAGGATTGGACAGTTCACGACTGCCCATCTGGTTAGAGGTTGATATAGAAGTTTGTGCAGAACTTGTGTTGCAAATTGAAAAGAGTTTAACAACGTTTCTTACTAATTTAGCAAATGCTGATTTGGATAATTTAATATTCTACACAAATAGTAAAGGAACAGAGTTTAAGAATTCTGTACGGGATATTTTAACTCATGTAGCATTGCATGGTCAGTACCATCGAGGACAGATAAACTCACGACTTCGAGCAGATGGTAATGAACCAGTTAATATTGACTTTATTACATTTGTGAGATAGATGTATTGGAGGTAGCCTTGTAAGGCTTTAGTATGTCAGCCTGGAGACATTTTAGTATACAAAAGTAACGAAGACACTCTAGAATAATAGACAACAAAATCTTCAACTAACTAAGGTGTGTTAGTTGAAGATTTGCTTTCCGAAATAATCAATTTATTTATAAAAATGAAGGTTCACTTTATCCTACAACAATAAGTTTAGTCCAAAGCGAATCGGCAACGTCCATGTAGAAAAAGTGGGGATTTAGCGCTGTTGTTCTAAAATAAGAAAGTATATAAAATTTCTGCATAATATGTCTAGCTACAGCGCCTTGCTCCTGCGCAAAGCTCGTCAAAGAAGAACGTTGCTCCTCGCAATTCTCCATTTGCTGCCTTACGCAGACATAGGCGCTTCCGCTTTTCTTATTTTTAATATTTGTAAGATTGTCCACCGTCAATTGGAATCACTGCTGCATTGATGAAGTTTGCTTGATCGGATAATAAGAACGCTACTAAATAAGCAACTTCTTGTGGTTTACCGAAACGTTGCATTGGGTTAACTTTAACAAATTCTTTACCAGCCTCTTCCCAATTATCTCCACCTATTTGTTTCAATGAATTTTCAACCATTGGTGTCATAATAGCTCCGGGTGCAATTGCTTTAATACTTACGCCAAATTGACCATATTCAATAGCGGAGTTTCTAGTTAAACCTACAACACCGTGTTTACTTGCAGAGTAACCTGATTGGTTACCAACTCCACGAATACCCCCAACAGAAGCTGTATTAACAATAGAACCAGAACCTTGTTCTTTCATCATGGCCAACACATATTTCATACCGTAGAATACACCATTCAAGTTAACAGAAATTACTTTTTGGAACTCATCAATACCGAAGTCTTCTGTTAGATTTTGTTTTCCTTCAATTCCAGCATTGTTAAAGAATCCATCAATTCGTCCATAGGTTTTAACAGTTTCATCTACATAATTTTTTACCGCAGTTTCATCTGCAACATTAGCTGTTAGTAAAAGTACTTCTGCTTCTGGTGCAACTTCTAAAATTAGTTTTTTTGTTGCTTCTAATCCTTCTTTATTTAAATCTACTAAAGCGAGTTTTGCCCCTTCTTTAGCTACCTGAATAGCACTCACTTGTCCTAAACCAGAACCTGCTCCTGTCATTAATATAACTTTTTCTTCAAAACGGTTACTCATAATATATCTCCCTCTCTTGTGTCTATTTGTTGAACATCTTGAATGTGAGATAAATATACACCTATCAATTCAGTAAATCAATTACTTTACTTGCAACATATTATGGATAGATTTGATATCCTATATACATAGAAGTATTTAGATTAGGTTTTTGTTTTGGGAGGAATATAGATGAAACTAGTATCTTGGAATGTAAATGGTATTCGAGCTTGTGTGAAAAAAGGATTTTTAGATTATTTCCTTGAAGTAAATGCCGACATTTTTTGTTTGCAGGAAACAAAATTACAGGAAGGTCAAATAGATTTGCAGCTAGATGGGTATAATCAATATTGGAATTATGCAGTGAAAAAAGGGTATTCTGGTACGGCTATATTTACGAAAGAGAAACCAATCTCTGTAAAATATGGTGTGGGAGATTTAGATAATGAAGAAGAGGGGAGAATTATTACACTTGAATTTGAACGTTTTTATTTAGTAAATGTGTACACACCTAATGCAAAGCGTGATTTAACAAGACTTCCGTATCGTCTCGAATGGGAAGATGAGATGCGTGATTATTTGAAAAATTTGGACGTGGTGAAGCCAGTAATCATATGCGGCGATTTAAATGTCGCTCACGAGGAAATAGATTTGAAAAATGCCAAATCTAATAGAGGGAACTCCGGCTTTACAATAGAAGAAAGAGGTAAGATGACCGACTTACTGGCGGTAGGATTTATAGATACATTCCGTTACTTTTACCCAGTGCAAGAAGATATGTATTCCTGGTGGTCGTATATGAGTAAAGTGAGGGAGCGTAATATAGGTTGGAGAATTGATTATTTTATTGCTTCTGAAAGATTAGCAACTCATTTAAAGGATGCTTCGATTGATACACATGTTCTTGGGAGTGATCATTGTCCTATCATTTTGGAGTTAAAGTCGTAAATAGCTTGTGAAATATTCATAATCTTTTCAAAGAGGCTTCAATACTTTAGCTAAATAGAGTACAATATTTAGTATATTAACTACTATGGAGGTACTATAGATGAATGCTTTGGCCGTACAATTAAATGAAAAAATGCAACAAGAAAATCCTGCAATTTTTGATATGTTATCTGATTTAGGACAAAATTTGTATTATCCTAAAGGTATCTTGAGCCAAAGTGCTGAAGCAGGAGCTAAAGCACATCGCTTTAATGCAACAATTGGAATTGCCATTGAAAACGGTGAACCAATGCATTTCCGTCATATTCAAGAAAAACTAGCATACAACGCAAAAGATATTTTCCCTTATGCACCTCCTCAAGGGAATCAAGCACTGCGTTTAAAATGGCAAGAAAAGCAACTTGCTGAAAATCCATCGATGCAAAATAAATCAATTGGTTTACCAATCGTAACAAATGCATTAACACATGGTTTAAGTATTATTGCAGATTTATTTGTAAACCCAGGGGATGTATTGGTTACACCTGAACATTACTGGGGCAACTACAACACTGTTTTCCAAATAAGAAGAGGCGGTAAAGTTGCGACGTTCCCATTATTCAATGAAGAGGGCGGATTCCACGTAGAAGCTTTCCGTGAAACACTTGCAAAACAAACAGATAAAGCAGTTGTTCTATTAAACTTCCCGAACAATCCTACTGGCTTTACACCTTCTGTTCAAGATGCAGAAGCGATCGTAGAAGCTTTAATAGAAGCTGCTGAAAATGGCTTGAAATTAGTTGTTTTGCTAGATGATGCATACTTTGGTCTGTTCTACGAAGACTCTATTAAAGAATCGATGTTTGGATTATTAGCTGATACACATCCAAACATTCTACCAGTAAAAGTAGACGGAGCTACAAAAGAAAATTATGTTTGGGGATTACGCGTTGGTTTCATCACATACGCTGCTACTCCAGCTGTATTAGATGCTTTGGAACAAAAAACAAAAGGGATTATTCGTGGTACGATTTCTAGTGGACCATCATTATCTCAAACAATTATCTTGGAATCTCTACAATCTCCTGAGTTCCAAAAAGAAAAAGAAGAGAAGTTCCAAATCATGAAAGGCCGTGCAGTTAAAACAAAACAAGTTTTAGCAAATGAGAAATTTGCAAATGTTTGGACTTACTATCCGTTTAACTCTGGCTATTTCATGTGTTTGAAACTAAATAATTTGGATGCCGAAACACTTCGACTACATTTACTTGATCAATACGGAGTTGGTGTTATTGCAAGCAACAAAACGGATATCCGCGTAGCATTTTCATGTGTAGAAGAAAGTGATATTGAGGAATTATTCGAGTTAATTTACCAAGGTTGTAACGACTTAACAAAATAATAGTAAAACTTAGAAACTGTTTGAGAAGGAGACTTCTTGAACAGTTTTTTTGATGAAAAAGTATATAAGTTTATCGCGCTGTGAACACCGTGTGGCTAACACAGAGGCGCGCTCAAAGGAGCAGGTTTTTTCTGATTATTTCGTGTTAGATATACCAAGAAATTGTGTAAATAGTGTATACTATGTTCAATAGTTAGGAAAAAGGGGATTTTGAAATGAAAAAAAATTATCCAGACGACGGACTTGCTTTACATACTGATTTATACCAAATTAATATGGCAGAATCTTATTGGGCCGACAATATGCATGAACGAAAAGCCGTTTTTGAATTGTTTTTCCGTAAGCTTCCATTTGGAAATGGATACGGTATTTTTGCCGGATTAGAAAGATGTCTTGATTATTTAAAAGAGTTTCATTTTACAGAAAACGATTTAGATTATTTACATACTGAACTTGGATACAAAGAAGATTTTATCGATTATTTACGTACGGTTCGTTTTACAGGTGACGTTTATTCAATGGTTGAAGGTGAGCTGGTTTTTCCAAATGAGCCAATCATGCGCATTGAATCTACATTAGTTGAAGCGCAGTTAGTAGAAACAGCTCTTTTAAATATCGTTAACTACCAGACGTTAATCGCAACAAAAGGATCTCGTATAAAACAAGTTGTAAAAGATGAAATAGTAATGGAGTTTGGATCACGACGTGCACATGAGATGGATGCAGCGCTTTGGGGTGCTCGAGCAGCATTTATCGGTGGAGTTGAGTCTACAAGTAATGTACGCGCGGGTAAAATGTTTGGTATTCCTGTTTCAGGAACACATGCACATTCACTTGTGCAAGCATATAAAAGCGAATATGATGCTTTCCATTCATATGCAAAACGACATAAAGATTGCGTCTTCTTAGTGGACACATATAATACACTTAAAACAGGAGTTCCAACTGCAATTAAAGTAGCAAAAGAGCTAGGAGATTCCATTAACTTTATAGGAATTCGATTAGATTCTGGTGATATTTCATTCCTCTCAAAAGAAGCTAGAAAGATGTTAGATAAAGCTGGTTTTACAGAAGCAAATATTATTGTTTCAAATGATTTAGATGAATATACTATTTTGAACTTAAAAGCACAAGGAGCCAAAGTAGATAGCTGGGGAATCGGAACGAAACTCATAACTGCGTATGATCAACCAGCACTTGGAGCTGTTTATAAGATTGTTTCCATTGAAAATGATGAAGGTGTAATGGAAGATACGATCAAAATTTCATCAACTACAGAAAAAGTGACTACACCTGGTCAGAAAAAACTTTACAGAATTATTGATAAAGAAAATGGTAAAGCAGAAGGCGACTATATTACGATGCATGATGAGGATCCAACACATGAAGCACGCTTAAAAATGTTCCATCCGGTTCATACTTTTGTCTCTAAATTTGTAACGAACTTTGAAGCAAAAGAATTGCATGTGAAAGTGATTGAAAAGGGACAAGTGGTTTATGAAAATCCTGACTTAAAAGACATGCAACAGTATGCACAATCTAACTTAAATTTACTTTGGGAAGAATACAAACGTTCACTTAATCCAGAAGAATATCCAGTAGACTTAAGTCAAAAGTGTTGGGATAATAAAATGCGTAATATAGAAGAAGTAAAAGAAATGGAACATAGTTTTAGTGCGCAAAATGGAGGCTTGTAATCATGTCATCTAAACAATTAGAAATTATTGAGGCACTGCAAGTAAGGCCAGAAATTGATGTAGAATTTGAAATTCGCGTAAGTATTGACTTTATGAAAGCTTATTTAACAAAGCATCCTTTTTTAAAAAGTATGGTGCTTGGAATTTCAGGTGGACAAGATTCAACTTTAGCAGGGAAGCTTGCTCAGTTAGCAGTTGATGAGCTGAATGCAGAAGCTGGAGAAGACAAGTACGCATTTATCGCAGTGAGTTTACCTTTTGGTGTTCAGTTTGATGAAGTAGAACGTCAAATGGCACTTGATTTTATCCAACCATCCAAACGAGTGACGATTAATATTAAAGAAGCAGTGAATGCAAGTGTTAGTGCCCTTGAACAGGCAGAAATCACTCTTTCTGATTTTGCAAAAGGAAATGAAAAAGCAAGAGAGCGTATGAAAGCTCAATATTCGATAGCAGCTATGCATAATGGAATAGTTCTTGGAACAGATCATGCAGCGGAAGCGGTGACTGGTTTTTATACAAAATTTGGAGACGGTGGAGCCGACTTAACTCCAATTTTCCGTTTAAATAAAAGACAAGGAAAGCAGTTGCTTAAATTTCTAGGGTGCCCTGAACAGTTATACTTAAAAGTACCTACAGCAGATTTAGAAGAGAATCGACCTGCACTTCCAGATGAAGTAGCTCTGGGTGTAACGTATGATGAGATAGATGATTATTTAGAAGGTAAAAAGGTATCCCAGGAAGCGCAAGAAAAAATCGAAGGATTCTACAATCGTTCGATGCATAAACGACATTTGCCGATTACGGTGTTTGATGATTTTTGGAAATAATAATACAAAGTCGAGTAATCTCTTAGGAGAAAGCTCGACTTTTCTTATTTGTATTACATTGTAATTTTCGGTATGCTGAATGTATTATATCAATTTTCGGACTAATCTATTAACTAGGTGGGAATTCAATGACGGGACAAACACAAATTCAAGCAATAATTACGAATATTGAAAAGGTAATGATTGGCAAGAAGAATGTTGCGGAGCTTGCTGTTATCGCATTGCTTGCTGATGGACATGTACTTCTTGAAGATGTACCTGGAGTAGGGAAAACGATGATGGTTCGAGCACTTGCAAAGTCTATTGGAGCGGAATTTAAACGTATTCAGTTTACACCGGATTTATTGCCATCTGATGTAGTTGGAATTTCTATATATAATCCGAAAGAGATGGAATTTGAGTTTAGACCAGGACCAATACTAGGGAATATTATACTTGCAGATGAGATTAATCGAACTTCTCCTAAAACGCAATCTGCATTACTAGAAGCGATGGAAGAAGCATCTGTCACTATTGATGGAATTACGATGCCTATTCCAAAGCCGTTTTTCGTAATGGCTACGCAAAATCCTATTGATCATGAAGGGACATACCCACTTCCTGAAGCTCAGCTTGACCGTTTTTTATTGAAACTTAAGATGGGTTATCCGCATCCAAGTGAAGAAATTGAAGTATTAAATAGATTAGAAATATCTTCTCCTATCGATGAATTATATCCTGTTATTTCATTAGAAGAATTAATAAACCTTCAAAAACAAGTAAAAGAAATTAAAGTAGACCAAACGATGAAAGGTTATA
>Ga0209013_10003534_pt1 | contig 13896 bp, 4 predicted proteins | sample Cruoilmetagenom2_FD_187291 | JGI IMG/M metagenome (GOLD analysis project Ga0209013, IMG submission 187291) | Oil polluted marine microbial communities from Coal Oil Point, Santa Barbara, California, USA - Sample 2 (SPAdes) (version 2) | ecosystem: Environmental > Aquatic > Marine > Oil seeps ... | reverse complement strand
ATCCCCATACATCTTTTGAATCTTGAGTAAATCCAGCACTAGTTGAATGAAAAACTGCTTCTACTGGTTCATTATCATATATCATAATAATATCATTTGTTGAATTAACTGCTTCTATTATTTTAGACATGTATTTATTTAAATTTTTCTCTCCCCATCTTTCTTCTAACTGTTTGTCCGATAAATATGCCTCTCCTAAATATCCTTGTTTATTAAATACTATATCTTCATTTTCCATAATTTTTTTATATGAATATGTTCTGGCTGCTACCGCTTGTGCTTTTAGCGCTTCTAACTCAAAATTTGCTGGCATTTCAGCAGCTACAACACCTTTTATGTAATCTTCAAAATCTAATTCTATTATTTTCTTTTCTTCTTCATCATATACTTTAACTTTTATATATGATGTACTTATTTTATTATCATCTCCTTTATTATTAAATACTATTGTGAGTATTCCTGGAAGCATAAGTATAAATAGAACTATAATGATTGTAACTATAATTTTTCGTCTCACTCCTACCCCCCATTCTCTATTAGGCATTATTATATATTTCATATAATTATATGCTATAATTCTTATAAAATTACAAAATCCTAAATTATTATATATATAATAATTTAGGATTTTGTAATTCTATTTAAATTTTTTAATATTCTACTGTTATTATTGGAGTTGCCAAAAACAAATATGTTTTATCTTCACATTCATTATAGTTCATAGATAGATCCAAATTCATTTTTTTATTTTTAGTTATAATATGATTATCTATTAAACGGCTGTATCCATTTATATTATATCCATTCTCAATATCGTTTTCTTCTGTTTTTTTAGCTCTTAAATAGGAAAACACTTTATTTGAAACTACTTGTTTTTGACCTTTATCAATATTTCCCGAGCAATATCCTACTATTGTTACATTACTTTTCGGTTTTTCACCTACTTTTTCTAATTCATCTTGACATAACTTCTTTAAATAATCTGTATTATCAAATTTATCATACAAGGTTATATCAATTACCGCATAATTTTCAACTAGCTCTTTATTTTTTATACGCTCTATCTTAATTTGAGTTCTTGCATTTTTAGATTTTTTTGTTAATATGCACTTTTGATTATCGTTTTCATACAACAATTTAAATTCATATGGTTTTTGGATATTCATTTGATCAGCAACTTCCACTGCTATTTTTTTTAATTCCTGTTCATCTAAATTTTTTGAGTTTATTTTGGTCCAAACATTAATATCTGATTGTATTATGTTAAATCCAACATTTTCAAAAACGCCAACCATAGCAACTTCCTTCGCTGCTGTACTCGTTATACTAATTATTGATATTGATACTGCTATTGTTAAAATCAATGCTATTATTTTTTTCATAACTACCCCCACTTATTAACTTTTAATATATTTATAATTATATTATTGCCAAAAGTGAGGTGTTTTAATCATGCTAGTAAATCTTAATGATTGTATTTTAATCATTTAGATGTTTTAATTCATATAATGATGTTATTGTTCTATTAAGTAGTAAAGCACATTCTTCTCTTGTTGCTTTTTTAGTTGGATTATATTCTTTATAAAATGTATCATTTTCTTTTATTATGTTTGCGCTTACTAAGTTGTTTATATATTGGTTGCTCCAATGCTTAATTTTTGGATTAAATTGTTTTTCTTCTTTTATATAAAATTCAAATGTTTTTGATATTATAGTCGCTACTTCCCCTATTGTTATATTGTCTATAGGAGCAAATTTTCCGTCACCTTTCCCCTGCAGTATCCCTTTCCCAGCTAATGTCATTATATAGTCTTTTGACCAACTATTACTTAATACATCTTTAAATGTTGAAGTTATACCTGCCTCAATTTTAAATCCTGCTGCCTTGGTTACTATTGAGGCAAATTCTTGTCTTGTTACATTTTTGTCTGGTTTATATGTATTATCTTCATACCCATTTATTACCCCTTTGCTATATAAATTATATATTGCAAAATATGATTCATTTGAATTATCTATTATATCTTTTAACTCTGGCTCTTTTTTATTTATATCGTATAATATAATTTGTGCTGAAGATTTTAAATTAAGTTTCATTGTAGACCAATTTATTTTTCCTATTTCATAACCTATTATAGCTATGTTATCATTTTTTTTCTCTATAGTACTTATTTTTATATTTTCAGTAGATTTTGTATTCCATTTTAAATTAATTTCTACTTTTTCATCTGTAATTTGTGAAATATCATATATTACTCTTTCGCTGGCATATGCAGGTAATACCCAAATTGATATCATGAGTATTACTAGCATAATTTTAAATTTTATTTTCAATTTTCACTCCTCCATAACGAACGTTACTTTTTTAAATAATCTTATTGAATTATAATATCTAACATTTTAAACAATTCACCGTATTTTAAATATTCTTTGCCTCTAATACTGCTCTTGTCAGCTATAATTCCTACTTCTATTGCTTTTTCTATTATTATCTGTTCTTCATTTGTTAAGTTATTAGGATAGTATATTGGTTTTCCACTAATTAACTCATATGACTTTTCTATCATTTTAGTAGCTTCAATCCTAGATATTGGTGTATCTTTTATAGAGTTATCGTTTATAACTCCTGAATATAGTAATTTTTTCATATTTGTACTTGATATTTTTTTGCTTACATCTATATCTTTATTTCCTTCTATTAAATTCAGCAAAATCGTAGCTATTTCTTTTTGTGTAACTTTATTTTCAGGATTATATTTAGCTATTCCTGTTACATTTATTTTTTTTGCTACTGATTGTCTATTTGTCTCGCTCCAATGATTTGTTTTATCTATTTGACTTTCTGTTTTGTATATACCATAAGCTGTAACTATTCCTGTTTCAAATTGAACTAATCCTTCACTATTTAACATTTCGCCATTTGTACGTTCCCATTTGTTTTCATTTAATATATATTGATATACATCTGCTTCATTTTCATATACTAAATACCTAGAGTATGGTCTTATTTTTACTGTTATTGGTTTCTCAGTATTTATTATATTGTAGCTTAATAAGTCATTCGCTACATTTATTTTTACATCTTGGGTCTTTGATAATGGGTTACTAGTGTTTTCTGGTTTTGATTTTTTCTGTTTATCTTCTGTCCAATCAGTAATTGTTATTTTATATTTTGGTTTTTCACCATAGCCATATACATTATGGTACATACTATCTTTCATAGTTTCATATGGCAAAATCATTTCCATATCTCCTGCATCTATTACTAAATCAATTTGTTGTTCATCCATTGCCTTTATTATATTATTTGGAATATTTATTACTCTAACCTCTACAGGCTTCGTTCCATATTTTACAACATCTACTTTGTACTCAGTAGAATTATCTTCTAAAAGTTCAGCTATTAATCTTTGGTCTACATTGTTGTCTTTATCATTATCCCCTAAAAAAGTATACTCTAATTCTTTTTTAGACTCATGATACTCTCTTGTGAAGTTTTCATCTGGAATTTTTTCATTATCTGGGTCTTTTATACCATCGTACTCTTCATCTGTCCATCTTGTTATTATCCATACAATATCTGAATAAGTTCTTGATTCTTTTTCAATTATCTTAGATTCTTTTTCACTTGAAACTATTACTTTTGTTTTCATTCTAATATAATATACTCTATTAGCTACTAAATTTTCTATTTTAACTAAATCTTTGGCTAGAATTTTAATGCCTTTTTCATCACTACCTATGTTATCATTTCTTACTTCTACTATTGTAGAATCTAAAAACTGTGGGTTTGCAGCGAATTCTAATATATATGAATACTCTTTTATTACATCTCCATTATCACCTTCAATATCATTTATGTCCAAAATCCATTGAACTGTAATATAATCTTGACCTACGGGATAATCTATATTGTATTTTCTTACTGTTTCTTCATATCCTTTTCCAACTCCTTTTGGAGGAAATGGATATGGAACATCACTTGTTCTACCGAGCTCACCATTACTCCAATGTGATTCCTCACCAGTTATTTTGGATTTTGATTGTATCCAAAAATAATATGATGTATCCGGGAATAACTCAGTAACTTTTAATTTATAATCATGAATTGTTTGAATTTCTGATGGATTACCTAATTCATAATCAAAAGTCCAATCTAATTCCTCAGCATCTTCTATTTCATTAGTCTTTGAAAATAAAATCTTATATTCAAACCCTGTGTTATAATCCCAATATAAATTCACTTGACTTTCGCTTATATAACTTTTCACTGTTAAATATGGTACTGAAGGTTTTGGAATTAATTCTCCATCATCTACTGGTGTACTGACATATAATGACGCTGGATAATATGCCATTGCTATATCTCCATTAAATAACTCTCTATATGGTCTTATTAAAAATATATATGCATGGTTTGGTTCTAATGGTTCTTCTTTATATCTTAATATATTTTCATCTTCTTCAACACTTTCTGGTGTTATATCTTCCCATGGTATATTTTCTAACCCTTTTTCTTCTAACTGAATCAATGTTTCAATATACTCAGCTATTGTACCATTTTCAGGTATGTTTCTTTTAATAACTTCATAGTCCAGTATATGAAATTTGTATTTTACGTCTGTTATTCCTAATGTATCATTTCCTAAATTAATCTCTCTTGATATGTAATTAGATTCAAAATAATCGGGAATATTAGTTATTTCATTTACGTACGCTTCGAGACTTTCAACTTCCTCCATGTCTACTAGTTCAAATAATTCTCTATCTTCACCATCTTTTGAATATATTTTACCATTTTCATCTACATAAACTCTATGTTCCCATTGTTTTATTTCATTCACATCTGTATAATTCGCGAGTGGATATATTTCAAACCATGATTTTCTCCATTCAATAGTAGCATTATTACTTTTAAGTTCACTTTCTACTACCTTTAAAGGTGGTCTAGACATAACTGGTGGAGCAAAAACATCTCCTTTATAGTCTATATATATCGCTGCTATTTCTCTATCTGATATTAATTCTAATTCACTATATCTTTTTTTTGCAACTATTTGGACATAGTATAATTTATTAGGGACTATATCTTCAATCTTGTTTGTTAGTGTGTTTGAATATTTATCTAATAGCTTCTTAAACCCTACAACTTCTTGCCCTTTTCTTATTACTGCATCACTATTTGCCCCATCTATTACTTCATCGTATCTTAAATTACTTATTATTTTAGGTTGTGTATCTATTTCGTTTATATCGTCTGTAACCCATATATCATAATATACATCGAAGTCTGTTACTTCTTTAACTTCCGTTCCTAAATATTGTGTTTTTTTAAATGTTGACCAAACTAGATTTATTACATTATCTTGTGTAATACTAAATGTTCTTCTATCTTCATATAATTCATTTAAATCCTCTACATTATATGCGTCATTTTCCACTAAGTATTTTAACTTTAAAAATCCTTCTACAACTTCTCTTTTTGTCTTTAAATTATTTTCTGTTTCATATTTGCTAAGCTCTTCATATGTATTTCCATAAGATAACTTTCCATCAAGATATTTTTGCATATCTTCTATTACTTGTAATGAAAGAGGTTTCGGTATAGTTGTTTTAGTTGGTCTTATTTGTATCTCACTTGGAACATAAGTTACTTTTTCTGATGTTACAGGTTCTTCTGGATCATAATTTTTATATGTTATTATTAATTGATACGTTGCTTTTTCTTTTGGTTTTTGAATTTTATAGTACTTTATTTGACTACCATTTTCACCTGGAAAATCTGCTATTACTTGTCCATTTACAGAACCCGATAAAAATTCATATAGTTTTACATCTTGTAAATAATATTCTGTATCACTTAACTTAAATCTACCTATATCCCATTCAAATCTTAAATAGTCACCATCTTCAAAGACTGCTAATTTAATTTTTGTATGTGCCAAAAATATATTAGGCGTCGTATTTTGTACGATGTCAATTCCATTTTTGACGATTGGTTCAACTGTTAAAGCGTAAGGTTTTGCTGGTACTATATCTTTTTCTATTTCATATTTTAGCTTTCCACCTTCTAAAACAGTAACCCCCTCACTATCTCTTGTTAATAACGGAATCGTGAATTTATTATCAGCCTGCTCAAATATATCTCTACTGTCTCCTTCTTTAAAATTAACTTGAGCATAAGTTATTTTATATCCTTCCACTGTATCGCCCATATCATCCCATACTACTTGTAAAGCATTATTATGGGCCTCAATATCTACATTAACATCTGTCATAACTGTAACTGATTTTTTTTCACCTCTTGGTCTTACAGTTGTTATATTTGATCCATCTTTATGTACATGCTCAGGAGTTACACTTATTTTATATATAGCCCCTGTTTCTAATGAAACATCATTTTGAAGCTCTATAGATTTTATATCTTTATCTTTATATAATGTTGTTGTTTCTGATCCATCTAATACATTTTGAACTTCTATCATATATTGCTTAGGACCTTCTTTTATATGTTCATCCGCAGGTGCCCACTCATCTGGATCCGTCCAATTTACTGTTACTTGTGGTTTTAATATTGTTTTATTTGTAATTGGATGATAACCTTTTTTTACACTAACATCAGCTTTAATTTCTTTTACTGGTAACTGGTCATTAGCATAAATACTCAAATTTAAAATAGGTAATACCATTGTTATTATTAAAAATAAACCTATAATTTTTTTACCTGTTTTCATTTTGTTCCCCTTTCTACCAAGGTCTATTTTCCATAAGCCCTATAATCGTTAATACTTGTTTTATAGACATGTTTTTATGTGGATTAAGATATCCGTCATCTAATTCTATTAACTCCAGTGCTCGTCCAACTAATACTTCTTCTTTATATTTACCACTTACACTATCCATGTCTTTTATTTCATTATAATTTGATATTAATACACTTTCTAAATCTATATCTTGCTTTATTGCATAGACCTTAACAAGTATATATGTTGCTTCATCTTTTCTAATTTCACCATATATGTTGTTTGCATTAACTTCTATTCCATTGCTTATTAAGAACCTAATACTATCAATTCCTTTTGGTGCCCCAATTATTCTTGCAGATGCTGCTATTAAATCATTTTTACTTGTATCCTTGTTTAAATTTTGAAGTTCTAACGAGCTATAAAAATCTCCCAATCTATATTTCTCGAAAATCTTTGTTATTTGATATCCATTTCCAATAGAGTCTATAGGATTGGTTTCTGATTTTTTGCCTGCAAATACAAACTCCCCAATTGTATCCACATACATTGTACTTAAATTTCCATACATTTGTGTGTTTTGATATTCCCATATTGTCCCATTTCTTTTGTAACCTTGAACACCTATTGTACCGTTTATTATATTAGATATAGCGATTGGTTCATATAATTTATATATTCTACTTTTCATAACGTTATATGTATACTGTGAAATTAATGATTTAATATAATTTGACTGAATACTCGCTATTGAATCTATTTTTGAATCAACTAATTCAATTATTTTATTTTCATCAATTATATCTTTATTTAACTCTACTACTATTTCCACTTCAAGCTCTGGTTTTTTAATTTCAATTAATTGTTCTAGTTTTTGTATTGCCCAAGCTTCTAACTGGAAATCTGCCATTTTACTTCCTTGTGCATCTAATTTAATTCTAACTAAATCCCCTAAAGGGTCTGTACTATTTATCTTTGTATCAATTTCTATAAACTCTACTGTTAATACTACATAATAATCAATAACTTCTTTTTTATATTTTACCTTCTCTATGAATTGTCTAAGTTCTGTAGTTTTTGATTTGTTTAATGTATCTGAATTTATAGTTATATTCATTCCCCCATTAGATACTATTAGTTTGATATTATTTTCTTCAATAGTGTCTAATACATCTTTTGGAATATAATATGTTAATTTTTTCTTATCATTTGTTACTAACTTAAATTCATTGCTTGGTATTGATTTTAATTCACTCTGAAAATTTTCACTTCTGTAAGCCACTGTTAATGAATCATCTTCTTGCTCAATAATCCAGTATAAATTTTGAAATAATTTTTTAGCTTCTTTTTCATAATACTCCATATAATTATTTATTTTATTTTCTCTATCATATTCTCTTTCATCATATTCTGTTCTTCCGATTACTCTATCCGAAAAACCAGACCTTGGGTATTTATCATTTGAAAGAGGCCCTTTTGATCTATCTTCCATACAAACCTTTATGCTAAAACTTTTACCTGATTTTAGATTAGGTTCATTTATTGTTCCTGATATTTTATAATAAAGAGTTTTATAACCTTTTTGAGCTGTTTCTTCTTCAACACCAACTTGCTCATAGTTTTCATAATCCTTATCATCACTAAATCCATTATCATCTTCACTATACATATTTATTATAGGTTTAAAATTACTATTAACAAAGTAATCCGGAACTTCAAAATAAACTATCAACTCATGTTTGCTATCATGAGCATATTTTTGTGTATAGTCCACATTTAAATTAATCGGTCTAGCTATTGGTTTCGTTGTATATGTAAGTGCAGTCCACAAAGAAGGTACTACGTCATATTTAATTTGACTATCTTCTACCCTTATAGCTCTTAAATAATAATAATAAATAACATTTGGAGCTAATTTATCATCATTAAAAATTAATGTTTTATCTCTTTTATTTTCTTCTAAATGATCTACTATTTCAACTACAGTTTTATCTTTTTCATATTTGTGTACTTTATATGAAGATGTACTTTCATCATATATAACTCTAAACCCCTGCACATCACCTGTTCTTTCTGCTATTATATCCTCTATCTTTTTATTATTATGCTCATCATCTGATAATGTATCATTTGCTACTCTAACTAATTCATATCCTATTGTTTCATTTTGTTCTATTGGTTCACTATTTTTATCCCATGTTAATTTAATAGAACTATCACTTAGCGCTTCTAATACTTTAAAATTTTCTGGAACTAAAGGTGATTTATCTTTCTCTATAGGTTTATTAGATTTATTGTTTGTTGTCATACTAAGTACTGAAGATTTTTTAGAACTAAAACTATGATTATCTCCATCTTCAAATCTTGTTACAACATTCGTATAATAAACTTGATTTTGATCTAATCCTTTTACAATTACTTTTTGATTACTTAAAGATTTATCTCCTATTTTAGAAAATTTTATTACTCTTCCTTTTCTAATATCTGATATATAAGCTTCTAAATCTATTTCACTAACTACAGTTCCTCCTGGTATTTCAATTATATCTGAAGGCACCACATTTAATAAATTTTCCTTATTTTCACTAATATACATATCATAATATACATTCTCTACTTCTATTTCTTCATCAAATTTTATCCATTCGGCTGATTTCCACATAATATCTAACATTGCAAAATCATTTCCCTCTTCAAATGGTAATCCTTTATAATCTAAATTACTTACTATAGGCACTTCTCTTTTAGTCAAACTTAAAGATAAACTTTTTATAAAAGAATTTTTACTAACTGCACCTTTTCCCTTAATACTATTTACATTTATCCCTCTCATTTTTATAAAGTTTACATTTGGAAGTACTTTTATACCTTCATAATCCTTATCTGTAATTTCAAACTCATATTTTCCTAATTCAATATCTTCTAATGTTGAATTTATACTTAATTCTTTCGTCCATTGCTCATCATTTTTTAAGATTATATTTTCTACACAAAACTTGTTTTCATCTTTATTATAACCAAATCTATATCCCTCAGATTCCGCATCATAACCATTTCCTTTTGTTATATTAAGTGCAGTTAATGGATCTTGTACTTCTGTTACTTTTATATATCCACTATCTTTATAAACTTTAAATATTTTTATAGGTTTATAATTCGAATTAACTTCTGTTGCATCTTTATTTATCATCATTTCATAATATAAATCGCCTTTACTTAATAAATCTTCTAATACATTAAATGAAGGTGCTTCCCATGTTAATTTAGTCTTTATTTTAGATGGTTGTTCTATATCCCCTTCTATATTTTGATATACCTTACTTTCTATATCTAATATTTTAGGGACTGGTGGCGCTATAACATCTTCTTGATTAGGTTTAAAATGACTCATCTGAGATTTTATACCATTATTTTTGAATTCATTTTCAAACTTTTTATCAAACTCTATTTTTATCTTATAATAATATCCGCCTGTATCAAACTTAATAGGAACTAATAAGTTTTCTTGATCTGGTGTTTCTCCAATAGTATGCGTATATGTTAGCCAAAGTTCACTATCTAATAGACCTTGAGAAACACTAGAATATATTTTATAATATAAAGTTCTATTTTTTAACCCTGCGTAAGGTTTTATCTCTACATGAGCATCTTCTGCACTTTCTCTGTTAATATTATATTCTAAATAAGTGTAGGCATATGTACTTTCTGGAATATACTTATCAGTTCTTATATCCCCTATATCTGTAGGTTCAAAAAATAGTTCTGTTTCATATAACTTACTTGATTCCAAAGGACTCCACTGTAAAAATTCATTATCAATTATATTTTGATTTTCTTGAACTATTTTTATTTGATATTTGTTTTCTTCAGCTAAATACTTATACTCAACATTTCTATTTGCATTTATATCATCTATTATCCCTGAATCGACTATATCTCCTTTTACATCTCCATTAGACTTAGATAATTTTATTAACATACTCGTTGTAATTGAATTAGATCCTGTTCCTTCACTATTATCTGCTAGCTTAATTTTAACAGAAGCATTTTTAAGAGCATCTGAATTATCTACTATAAAACCACAAGATGTATCGTCCCATACTTTCGGATGTTTAAAACTCATTGTTATACCCGGCTTTGTTCCCGGATTTGATTCATTGTTTGAAATTTCAATTACGTCAGGTTCTGTAGGTGGATTTCCTTTATAGTGAGAAGGCTTAGCTATAAAATCCTCAAGGCTACGAAGTATTAAAACTTTACTAGCTCCCTCATTTTCTTCTATTGCATTGTAATATTTAATTTCAAATGGCGTAAGATTTCCTTCCTCTAATCCATCTGTAGAATAATACAATATATCATTATAGTATGAAAATCTAACATTAACATTACTAACTTTAAATGATTTACGTGGATTTTTGCTAGTCAACTTTATATCATTAAAAGCTATTACCCCATCTGTAGTTACTTTACCATAAATACTACCAGGCGGAGTTACAGAAAAATCTGTTTCAACATATTCAGCATCTTTTATATAAGAAACATCAGGATCTGAAACTTTATTACTAATATAAGTTACATCAAATTCATCTGCTGTTTTATTAAATACTACTTCTGTTATTTGATCATCTAATAAGTGGTATTTTAAAACGTACTTACCATCTTTAGACATATCCCAATCTACTAAAGCTGTTTCTCTATCATACTTATTTTCACTGGGTAAAGGTTGCAACTGATCATCAGTTAACACATATCCTTTAAACCAATCGATCTTCAACTCATTATCCGCCCCATACACAACATTTGAACCTAAATTAAAATTTTGACTAATTGTTAAGTTTAATAACATAATTACAATTAATATACTACTAATTTTTCGCTTCATTTTCTAACCTCCATACTTTAATATCATTATATATAAACTGCCCATATCCTTATCTCAATAAAACCACTTCTGGCATCGTAAAAAAAATCTAAAAATCATATTTGAAATTAATTTTGATTTTTTTAATGTGATTTATTACAAAATAAAATTTTATTCTACAATATATATCGTAATTATATCATACCTTATTTAGCATAACTATTAATATAATGCAATAAAATTGATTTAATTATGATTTTTTTGTATTAATGGTAAATTTTGTTTATATGAAAATAAAACTACCTTGCCTCTCATAAAGTAAATAATCTACTTTCCATATGGTCTACCACCCATATGACCGTTTTTTTTAAAAAAAATAAAAACGTATCCCTACAAAACGTTTTTATTTGAAAATTCCTCTATTTTATTGATTGTGAAAAAAATCATATACAGATTTTGCAGAAGTATTATTCATGCTATTTACATTTAATATTTCCTCAAATTTAGCTTCCTTTATTTTATTTATAGAACCAAAATGCTTCATCAGTTCTTTTCTTCTTGTTGCACCAATGCCTTGTATATCATCAAGGACAGATTTAATTTGATTATCCCATCTAAGTTTCTTATGATATTCAATCGCAAATCGATGTGCTTCATCCTGAATTCTTGTTATCATTTTAAAAGCCTCAGTATTACTCTTTATATTAATTTCTACGTTTTTATAGTATAAACCTCTTGTTCTATGTTTTTCGTCTTTGACCATACCACATACATCTATTTGTAATCCCATTTCTTGTAATACTTTCTCCGCAATATTTACTTGTCCTTTTCCTCCATCCATTAGAATCAAATCAGGTAAATTTGTAAACTTCCCTGCTTCTACATCAATATTATTTTCTTGAATATATTTTGTTTCTTCTATAGCATGTTTAAATCGTCTATTTAACACTTCTTCCATACTGCCATAATCATTAGCACCTATTATAGTTTTTATTTTAAATTTTCTATAGTCATTACGCTTAGGTTTTCCACTTTCAAATACAACCATAGATCCAACTGATTGAAACCCCTGTGTATTTGAAATATCATAAGCTTCAATCCTGTTGATCTCTCTCTTTAAATTAAGCATATTGTATAGTTCTTTTAGTGCACCTATAGTCTTTTGATGTTCTCTTTTCAATTTATCTCCAAATTGACTTAAAGTTATTTCTGCATTTTTTCTCGCTAACTCTACAAGTCTTATTTTTGCACCTTTTTGTGGAACTTTTATTGTAACTTTTTGTCCTTTTTTACTTGTTAACCATGTTTGTAAAAGCTCAATATCTTTTATTTGATTTTGAATAATTATATTATTAGGTATAAAAGGTGTTCCTGAATAAAATTGTTTAATAAAAACTTCTATTATTTCTTCATTTGACATGTTTTCTGTGTTTTTTAGCATATAATGTTCTCTACCAATTAGATTTCCAGATCTTACGAAGAAAATTTGAACTAATATTTCATCATCTTGCTTTGCGTAAGCTATTATATCTTCATCATTCGTATTAGCATTTGACATCTTCTGTTTTTCAGATATTCTATTTATACTATTAATCTTATCTCTATATTCTGCAGCTTTCTCAAAATTTAGTTGCGTCGAGTATTCATTCATCTTTTCTTTCAGTTTTTCTATGACATCATCATATTTGCCACTCAAAAAATTTTCTATTTCATTTATTAATATTCTATAATCTTGTTGACTAATTTCCCCTACACATGGCGCACTACACTTACCTATATGATAGTTTAAACAAGGTCTATGCTTACCAATATCTTTTGGTAATGCTAAATTACAAGTTCTTGTTGGCCACATATTCTTTATTATTTCTAACACTTCTCTTACAGCAACAACATTTGTATATGGCCCATAATATTTTCCTTTATCTTTTTTAAACTTTCTTGTTATAAATACCCTTGGAAAAGCCTCATTGACTGTTATTTTTATATATGGATATGTTTTATCATCTTTTAATAAGGTATTATACTGTGGTCTATGTTTTTTTATTAAATTACATTCTAAAATCAGAGCTTCTAATTCTGAATCTGTAACTATATATTCAAATTCTTTTACTAATGAAACCATTTTACTTATTTTTGTTGTATGATTTCTAGAATTCTGAAAATATTGCCTTACTCTATTTTTCAAAACAATAGCTTTTCCTATGTAGATAATATTATCACTTTTATCTTTCATTAAATAAACACCAGGTTTATCAGGTAGCTTTTTCAGTTCTTCTTGTATATTAAACAAAA
>Ga0209013_10003533_pt1 | contig 13900 bp, 10 predicted proteins | sample Cruoilmetagenom2_FD_187291 | JGI IMG/M metagenome (GOLD analysis project Ga0209013, IMG submission 187291) | Oil polluted marine microbial communities from Coal Oil Point, Santa Barbara, California, USA - Sample 2 (SPAdes) (version 2) | ecosystem: Environmental > Aquatic > Marine > Oil seeps ... | reverse complement strand
TCTTGATTTGGGATGTGGAACGGGTTATAATACCAGATTAATGGCTTCCTATTTAAATGGAACAGGAAGTATCCATGGATTGGACATCTCTAATGAAATGGCTCTTCAGTTTCAATCCAGATTTTCTGATAAGAACCACATCACATACGAAAATCAACGAATTGATCTTCCATTTCAACTGGATAAAAAGTTCAATAAAATTTTCATAAGTTTTGTTATCCATGGCTTCCCACATGAAATTCGTAATACAGTGATTGAGAACGCTTATAAGCATCTTGAAGAAGGGGGAGCATTTTATATCCTGGATTTCGCTGAATTTGATATGAATGCTATGCCTTTCCACCATCGCGCAATATTTAAAGCGGTCGAATGTAAATATGCATTTGATTATATCGAACGTGACTGGAAATCTATTTTAGAGAAAAAAGGATTTACTGAATTCACCGAACACTTTTATCTGAAAAAATACATGAGATTACTTAAAGCTGTAAAATAAACCCAGATGGAGAAACGGATCATCATCGCCATATTTATTATGGTATTTGCGCAACTTTATACAAAAAGTCAAAACAGGAACACCGGCATGAACTATAAACCCATTGGAATCATTCACACGGATTATTCCCCGGAAACTGGCGCCCCACGGCAGGGAATCCTGGTCGCTGACAATTCAGGAACCATTGAAATCTTTCCTGAATACAGGCAAGCCCTGTCTACACTTGATAGTTTCGAATATATTATCCTGATTTATCATTTCGACAAGGTCGAATCATGGGATCCGGTGGTAGAGCCCCCTGCTTCTGATCATGATTATGAATTTGGTCTTTTTGCAACCAGGAGCCCAAAACGGCCAAATCCCATAGGATTCTCCGTGATCAAGCTCGACAAGATTGAATCAGGCCATCTCTATGTGAGAGGCATCGACGCATTTGATGGAACACCTGTGCTGGATATCAAACCTTACCTGCCTTCCATCGACTGTGTGAAAAGTGTGCAAAACGATACCATGGAAAACAGGCTGGGACATCATGACGAGATCTTCATTAAGGATTCATCCTTTTATAAATAGCAGGAACTTATGAAACTTAGTGTGCTTACAGAAAATTGTGCAGGTACAAAATTCGGTGCTGAACATGGGCTTTCCTATTTAATCGAAGTCGCTGGAAAAAAGCTGTTGTTTGATACCGGACACAGCGATCTTTATTTGAAAAATGCACAATTGCTTGATCAAGATCTGAACTCAGAAGTTGATACAATTATATTAAGCCATGGCCACTGGGATCATGGCGATGGATTGCAACACATTGAAGGGAAAACTTTAGTTACCCATCCGGCTGCTTTTAAAAAGCGCTATAGGAGAACTGATGGATCTTACGTGGGATTAAATTTTACACTGTCGGAGGCCAAAAACAAATTCACCTTAGTAAGCACAAAAGATCCTTATTATATTACTCCATCGGTACTCTTTTTGGGGGAAATACCCCGGACAAATGACTTTGAATCAAAAACTTCAACGTTTATTGACCAGAATGGTCAGGTTGATGATGTCCCGGATGACTCTGGTCTGGCAATAATCCAGGATAAACGCTTGATTATAATATCCGGATGTGCTCATTCAGGTATTTGCAATATGACTGAATATGCATCCTCCATTACAGGAATCAACAATATCGCCGCTGTAATAGGTGGATTTCACCTGAAACATCAATCTCAGGAATTGACAAAAACCATCCAATACCTTAAGGAAAAAAGAGTCAATCAAATATATCCATCGCACTGCACCGAGTTGCCAGCCCTTTCAGCATTTTATGAAAACTTCAGGATAAAGCAGCTGAAAAGCGGAATGACACTGGAATTCTAAGTTATTTTTTCATCTCCAGGACTGCACGTTCAACTTCCTCTTTTGAAACTTTTTCGCCGGTTCGTAGCCATTTGAAAAATACTTTTACTGAATTGCTTAGAGATAGCAATAAAGGCAGCATCAATAAAGTCAAAAAAGTAGCAACCACAATTCCGTATGAAATTGAAATAGCCATTGGTTTTAAGAATTGGGCTTGCCGGCTTTGTTCTAAAAGTAGGGGTGACAATCCAGCTACTGTTGTTAATGAAGTTAAAAAGATCGCCCGAAAACGAGAAGCCCCTGCACGTAAAAGCGCATCGTAGTATTTATAACCCTCCTTCAAAAATCCATTAAACTTGCCTATTAATACCAAACCATCATTTACCATAATTCCGATTAAGGCAATAATCCCTAACCAGGAAAGAACATTTATAGGCAAACCATGTAAAAAGTGTCCGAGCACAATGCCTATAACACTAAAAGGAATCATAAAAATCAACAATAAAGGTTGACTATATGACCTGAATGTAAATGCGATTACAACATATATAAGCATAAGGATTACAAATCCCACCTTTCCAAGAGAATCTTTCGTTTTTTGAGCTTCTCTGTTCTGTCCTTCATATGATACTGATACAGAGGGGAATTTCGAAAGTATATCTGGAATAGTCTCCTCTTGGATATTTTCTAATATGTCCGTTGGACTATCCTTGGGTGATGCCAGATCAGCAAAAACCTGTATTTCCCGCCTCCCGTTTAAATGATTGATAGCAACCTCGCCACGGACTATCTCATACGATGCGATTTCAGCAAAAGGAACTCGACTTCCAGATGGAGTAACGATCCACATATCATCAAGATTCTTAATAGAAGAACGATCTTCCTTACTGTATCTAACCCAAATTTTTATTTCATCCTGTCCGCGTTGAAAACGCTGTACCTGAACTCCAAAAAAACCAGCCCTTACCTGGCTCATTACCGACTGTAAACTAAGTCCGAGCATTAATCCGTTCTCCTTAAGACTAACATTCACCTCCTTTATTCCGGCTGGATCAGTATCAGTAACGTCTTTAAGTAAGGGGTTTGCCATCATTTCTTTCTTCAATTCTCTCTTAGCCGATTTAAGTTCTGCAATGTCGTTTCCAAGAAGTGAAACAGAAACCGGACTGCCGGCAAAATTACCTCCAGACCCAAATGTTAAACTCTCAGCCCCATTTATTCTGCCTACTTTATTGCGGATGGCGGATGTAATTTCCTGAGAAGAAAAGTCTCTTAATTCTCCTGGCAACATATTGACTGTCAGGGTCGCTTTGGAGGTTCCGGGTCCTATTCTTTTTATGATATTTTCAATGACAGGATCTTGTCCTGCTTGCTTTTCTGAAAATTCCTCATTTACCTTCCAAACAGTTGCTTCAATAATTGAAGCGATGGAATCGGTTATTAATTCATTGGTTCCCTGGGGCATATTAAGATTGATATTCACTCGGTCGCTGGCTATAGACGGGAAAAACGAAGTTTTAACAATGCCGCCTCCCAATGCGCCCAGGGAGATAATAAGCAGAGAAAGAGGTATTGCAAAACCAATAAGCCTGTTTTTCAATTGGAATTTTAAATAGGGTGCGTACAGGCGGTCTCTGAGATACATTAATAATTTATCCGCGTAAGCATTGATTTGACTAAAATAGTAATCGAGTTTACCCGTCTTACCAAGATCTTTTTTATCAGCTAATGCTTTTGAATGTGCAATATGAGCCGGCAAAATAATTAAGGCTTCAATCAGAGAAACCAGAAGCGTAAGAATTACGACAGTTGAAACCTCGCTAAACATATCGCCCATCCGGCCATCTAAAAAATAGAAGGTAGAAAAGGCGATAATCGTTGTTAAAATCGCTGATAATATGGGAGGTATTACTTCTATTGTACCGTCAACAGCAGCCTGAACCGGTGATTTTCCTCTTTTGTAGTGTTCGTAGATATTCTCGCCAATAACAATTCCATCATCGACTAAAATTCCAATAACGATTATCATCCCGAATAAGGAGAAAACATTAATTGTTACACCAAGACTGGCTGCAAAAATAAACATCCCTAAAAACGCAATAGGTAATCCTGCAGCTACCCAAATGGCCAACCTCGAATTCAAAAACAAGGCAAGAAATAGCAAAACCAGAAGTACACCGTAAAAGATATTCTTTAACAACAAGACAGTACGTTGCATCAGTGTTATCGATAAATCGCTGGAAATATTAATTTTCAAATTATCATTCTGATGATTAAAATTCGTGATGTATTCCTTTACTTTTTCAGCGGCAGCAAGCATGTCTTCATTATTCGTATTGCTTATTGACACATTTGCAGAAATTTTGCCATTGTAAAAAATTCTATCGGGTGTTTCAGACCATTTATCTTTTACATCAGCAACATCGCCAAGTCGAATAACATTTCCGGATTTATCAGCTCTAATGACTAAATGATGAAGTTCATCTCCATAATACTTCCTGTTTCTGGCTCTTATTAAATATTCTTCGGAATTCGTTTTAACACTACCTCCGCTTATTAGCAAATTGGTTTGTTTTATTGCGTTAGCGACAGTTTCAAATGAAAGATCATAAGCTCTTAGATCTTTTTCGCGCAAAGCGATTTCAATTTCCTGCTCCGGGAAACCACTCAAAGTAATCTGAGAAATACCTTCTAAGTCCCGTAAATCGGTTTCTATTTCACGGGCAAATTGTTTTAAAGTAATTAGCGGAATATTCTCCCCGCTTATGGTGAAACTTATGGTTTCCCTTATATTTTCCACTTTCGAAATTATGGGCGGTTCCATGCCCACGGGAAAAGAGGGTACTTTGTCAACGGCATTTTTTACATCAGCTAAAACCACATCAATACTCTTGCCCCTTTCAATTTCAATATTTATGAGCGCTGAGTTTTCTTTTGAAACAGAGGTTACTTTATAGATACCAACGATACCTTTCAGATTATTTTCAATTTTTAGTACTACACCTTCTTCCATCTCAATAGGAGAAGCCCCCAAATAAAGAACACTTATGCTTATATTCTTAGCATCAATAAGCGGTTGGAAAGATGATTTCATTGATAAGGCACCAATGATTCCAAATGAAATAAATACAAGTACGATGATATTTACTGCAACATGATATTTAATGAAATATGTAAGAATACTTTTCATAAGTAACTATTTCGCTTGATTATTCTTACCAACCTTTACCTTCATGCCCTCAAAAGCTCCAGGCAAAGGCTTTGAAATTATTCTAGTGCCATCTTTCAATCCCCTTACAATCACTGTTTTCTTGTTAAAATAAACCGGGACAATCTCTATTAGAATTAAACTTGTATCCTTTACTGCAAAAAGTTTGTCATTTTCAAAGAGTAACTTCCTGTCTATTTCAAAAGCGTTTGTTTCAGGCTTTGCTTCCAAAATAGCCTCTAAATACATTCCTTCGCGTAAATCGCCGGCATCTATTTCAATAAAGACTCGTATGGTTTGTGAGGCTTGATCAACTTTCCCATTAATGCGTTGAACTTTCCCCTGCCAAAATTTTGTTTTTTCAAGGTTATGCAACTTTACAGGGTTTCCAACATTTATAAAATCAATGAAGTTGCTATTTATGGTTAGTTCCAGTTCATAAGTGTTTTTACTAATAAATTCACCTAATTTTTGCCCCTGGCGGATTAAAGTTCCCTGGGTAACCAAAGCTTCAGTGAGTACACCATCATAAGGTGCTCTTAAAGTATATTTACTTAATCTTATTTCAAGGTTTTTTACATTGTAGTATTGAGTGTAAATATTTTTTCCCGTTATGAAGAATTTTTCCCGCTCAGAATTTGTTTTTGGCAAATCCGGTAAACTTTTATCAAAATCAAACGAGGATAAATAAACTTGCCATTTTTCAAATTCCAGGGGGAAATCTACTTCAATATCGGGCAAGACTAAAAGTATGGCATTGATAAAATTGCTTTTTAGTGCGCGCAGATTAGCCAGATGCTCATCCGTATTAATACTCAAAATTATTTCATCCTTGGCATAAGATGTTCCGGCTTTAAAGTCTTTTTTACGAATATTGAGTACCCCTTGTACTTCCGAATATATTTCAATTCTGTTTTTTGCAACAAGGCTACCTGTAGAGTTAATTCGTATGGGAATTGTTTTATTCTTTACAACATTAACGAATACTGTTTTTGTTGCTTTAGCCTTTTTAGGCTTCGTATTGCCTGAGTTATTAATTAAGATTACAGCTATAAAAATCGAAATGGCTATCAGAGTTAGGCCTATAATAATAGATATGTATTTTCTCATGAGAAAATTTTTGATAGTAACTCAATTAACAGCCGTCAAGATACCATAAAGGAAATAATTATTTAAAGTTTGATAGGCAAACAATCGGGACGCGAGATTAGTTCGTCTTGTTTTTTGATTTCGCTATAAATATGTTTAATGAATATGTATTGCTTCTCAATTATAATGCCACCAATGGCATGGCGACCTACTCCAGAATTTCCGCTAGGGTCTCAAGTAGTGAAAGTGGAATTCTTACAAAAAAGCCTATGGATTTTATAATGTGAATCAATTCAAATGTAACTCAGAACTTAGTCACCCTAAATATCGAAACCCGCTTATAATCAGCAGATTTCGTGCATTTATTGAGGTCGGTAACGGAGTGTAATCTATTGCCTTTATTAGGCATTCTTTTACTCTTTCCAATTATATCAAGCTGATAACGTGCTCTTTATGGATACTATGTTCTGGGAAAACAGGCATTTTGTTTGCCTTAAAAAGTGTTCTGATTCCGATCTTAAGTTCAGGAGATCATTTACTTACTTTCATATTTTTTCAATGAGTTCTGACTTCAACCATTCAAAGGCAGCCACTTTATTGTATACTGTATCCCTTCCCAGCAAGGCTTCCAAATCTCCTGAAAAGCCTGGATCATTCTCCTTTTCTTCAATGTTTCTTAGGAACACTTTTTTACCTGGTGGTTTTCTGCCCGTTGCAAAGGCGGTATATTCCTTAAAACAGTGTACTATTTTATCCAAGTCAAGGTTAATATGCAAACGGGCAAAGTCCAGGTCAAATAAGTCTCTTCCTTTACTACGCTGATACAATGCTCTCATTTTAGTTCCAAGCAATTCATTGACGCTGTACGTCCTGATTTTGGTCTCTCCAGTATACCAATCATTGATTACTTCAAAGGGAAATTCTACCCAATCCAAAACATTGAAATGCTCTTTGCAGTTGATTTCTATTTTCAAACGCATTCTTATCTCTTCATATTCTGATGTAAAGCGATAAAGTGCCTTTGCTCCATGCCCCCTCACTTCAGTTTTTCGATCTTCTTCAAAAAAGTTAATCACTTTTTCCAATTGTTGCATTATGGGTTTAATAGGCCCTGCTTTAATCTGCACTAAATCGATGTCTTCCGAATATCGTGGAGCGGGTTTGAGATATAATTTATGCAATGCTGTGCCGCCTCTAAAGGCAAGATTTTCCCGGAGGAAGTCATCAGAGAAAATTTCAACCAATAACCTGCTGATGATTAAATCTTGCTCCACCTGAGCAAATTCCTTCCAGGGTGCCTGAATTTGCCATTTTGCTATGTTAGGTCTTGGAATCATAAATCACTTTCAAGTTTGATGTTCACATCCACCTTCCATCTGTTATTTACCGATCCGGGTTTTTGGTTAGAATTTGGGCTTAATAAAACCGGGAAATACTTAATTGATTTTAGTTGCTCGAATATTGATTCAAGGTGGTCTTCATTTCCACCAATTTCCTCTAATATGAAGCCGAATCGTTGCAAAGTGCTTCTGTTTGGATACCATTTGAGCAGTTCAGCTATGTCATGCTTGTCAATCTCTTCGGCCAATTCTTCTATGCTTGCTAACATCCTGCTTAGGCCACCCAACTTAGTTTGATGATGTATTAGATCCAGAGCCGTTAAGCCAGGGCTCGAAATTCTATAAGTGCCAGCATCTGCCTTTTTAGTTACAATGTTCTTATCAGGCCAATGGCTGGACGTAAAGAATCTAATGTCATAACTATTTTTACTAATATCATTGAGCTTTGGTATGGCTGTCATTATATAATCTCGTTGGACTTGCTGGTGACTTGCCCCGTGAATTTTAGCAGCTGTGTAAAATCCCAAATAATAATTCCGGTTCAAATACCTGAATAGTTTTTCTGCATAAAGCTGAAGAGGAAGTTTTCCAGAAACGGCATATCTGGGAGGAATAATCAAGTAATATCCCTTTCTCAGGTTTACAACTTCCCTCTTATTAACCAGTCTTGACAATTCACTTTTAATAGATGTTTCACTTCTACTAAGCACTCTTTGGAGCTCATTCAATGAAAATGAATATTCCTCAAAGGACAAAAGCTGTTTTATGTATCCAGCAACAGTCATTTCTTAGTATTATTTCGAGAAAGGTACTGTATTTCGATGTTATTCTCAAATTATTACTATGTTTTCTTTGGAATTATTGGGGACCAGAGCTTAGAATGTAAATTCCGCCCCTAAAAGCATTCTCTTACTTTAATGCTTTTATTAAAGAGTTTAAATTACTTCTCAATTAAAGTTTTTCCGTCAATCCCTGCAAAATATCTTTTGGTTTCTCATATTTACCAGGTCCAGGTGATGAAAGGAGCATGTCACTGAGTAAGTCTTCTATATCATCGTAATTGATGTCCTTGAATCCCTCTGCAAGTGCAACATGATACTCAATGGCATATTTCATCTGATTCATATGTGTAAGCAAGCTACGACTGTTAGTCGCATAGATTACAGGTTTTGTATGCACCTGAAACTGAAAAGTCAGTCTCGAATATGCCATTCAGATAAAACGCTCTGTTAAATATTGATTAGATTGCAATAAGGAAGATTTAAGGGCAAAACCGCCCTATCCAATTAAGATCATCTTATTGAAGTCATGAAGGAGTATATAGACTACAATCAAGGGGATGGTGAACTCCGGAACTGGATCATTGCCGAAACCGATTTCAATCCAAAGTACCAGGGCAAATGTGAATCCATCTTCTGCCAGGGAAATGGATATCTTGGGACCAGAAGTGCCACCGAAGAGAGCTACTATGGCCAGGTCAGGGGTCTTTATGTTGCGGGAACATTTAACAAATGCCATCCAAATGAGGTAACCGAACTACCCAATGCGGCCGACATGACCGGAATGGATATCCTTATTGATGGAGAACTCTTCAATCTTGAGAAGGGTGAATTTTCTGATTATCGCCGGTCACTGAACCTAAAACAGGGTGAACTGATCCGGAAATTCGTTTGGACAAATAAAGAGGGAAAGAAGTTTGACTTTGAGTTTAAGCGCTTTGTATCGGCCAATGATCTGCACACCCTGTGCACTCATGTTTCAATAACCCCCATCAGCTGTCAGGCACAATTGGTATTCAAAACGGGGATAAACGGACAGGTGACCAATACGGGGGCTCAACACTTCGAGGAGGGAGAAAAAAGGATATTCGACCGTGAATACCTGCAGATGCTGCAAAAAACCAACCAATCAGAGATCGTTTTTATACACAACACCCATCACAGTCTATCGGATAGTTCGGGACCTGTCTCTTCGCGGTTTGAAATGGAACGTAGAAAGGTGTTCATGGTTTTTGAAGCAGAAGCTGGAAGCGGTCGTTGTATTAGTTTCTCAAAAATCTCCAATGTATATACCACCAGGGACATGGAGATACAGGGGATGGATTTGGAAGATTTCAGGTTACATTCCCTCAGTGAATTAAAGAAACAATCTCAAAAGGGATATGAGCTCCTTTTGCAGGAAAGCAATGAAACATGGGATGCGCACTGGAAGGCCATGGATATCAGTGTGGATAGCAAGAATCCTTTTGATCAGCTTGCCATCCGGTTTGTGCAGTATCAGCTGATGGTCATGACTCCAAAACATGATGCCAGGATGGGTATTGCTGCAAAAGGATTGTCAAGTGAAGGGTACAAAGGCCACTCATTCTGGGATACCGAAATATTTATCCTGCCCTTCTTTACTTACACTTTTCCCCAGATTGCCAGGGGACTCCTGGGGTACAGGCACAATACCTTGACGGGTGCCCGTAAAAAAGCCAGAGAGAATAGTTATAAAGGAGCCATGTATCCATGGGAATCTGCATGGGCCGATGATGGAGAGGTTACTCCGGTTTGGGGAGCAGCTGATATTGTGACCGGAAAGGCCACAAAAATCTTGAGCGGATTTATTGAGCAGCACATAACAGCAGACATTGCCTTTGCCGTGTGGCAATATTATATGATTTCCGGGGACGAAGATTTCATGAAGGAAGCCGGCTACGAGATATTGTTTGATACCGGCATCTTCTGGGGAAGCCGCCTGGAATGGGACGGGAAGCAACTTAGGTATCACATCAACAACGTACTCGGTCCCGATGAATACAAAGAACATGTGGATAATGATGCATTCACCAATTATATGGCAAAATGGTGTATGGATCAAGCTGTGAAATACTATCATCACCTCAAAGAGAATGGAGATGAGAATTTTGAACGGCTCAATCAGCTGCTCAACCTGGATGATGAGATCACGGAGTTGAAAGAAAAAGCTGAGAAGATATTCCTCCCGGCTCCAAATGACTCATTGCTTATACCCCAGGATGATACCTATCTGAAAAAAGAAATCATTGATCTGGGCAAGTATAAGGATCAGGATCAGGTAGACTCCATTTTCAGAGATTATAACCTGGACCAGGTGAATCAAATACAGGTCACCAAGCAGGCTTCAGTTGTATTGCTTTTGTATTTGCTGGAACACTTTTTCGACCATGATACTAAAGAAGCGAACTATCATTACTATGAATCCAGGACAACACATGATTCTTCATTAAGTCTGTCAATCCATGCTGTTCTTGCCTCAGATCTTGGGAACCTGGATCTTGCCTACAGCATGTTTGAAAAGGCAGCCAGGATCGATTTAGGACCCAATATGCTTAGCTCGGATAAAGGAATCCATGCTGCTTCACTGGGTGGGGTATGGCAAATCATTGTTTGTGGTTTCGGGGGAGTCAGAATGACCAATGGGAAGCTGCGGATCAATCCGGCGCTTCCCTACCAGATCAATTCCATTTCTTATCCAATTGTATGGAATTCTAATCCATTAAAAGTTACAGTTACGCGGAGCAGCATAAGCATTATCAACAACGGTGCTGAAGCAATTACTCTGACAATTGCCGACTCGGAATATCATGTGGAAAAGGAACTAACTGTATAATACTGATCCAGAGTATAGTATTTGTAGGTCTTCAAAGTGTTCGGCCTCGGATTAGCTATAAGTTAAGAGAGACATTATTATTGTTATAGAGTAAATAGTTTACTCAAGGTCTTTGGCACAACGGAAGCCAACAAACGGTGCCATAAAGTGATTCTTTACCACATCACGGTAGGTGGATTTCAGCATATTTTCAGGCGACGTCCAGGCACCACCCCTGCAAAGTGGATTTTTTAGTGCCTGAGTAAAATCCACTCTTTTCTTGCTCCATGGGTACACCTCCCACTTTTTATCGATCATTTCATTGACATTTCCTGCCATGTCATACACCCCCTCAGGTGTTTTTCCCATGGGATATGATCCGACCGGGGTGGTATGACCGATATGGTAATCAAAATTTACTCTCTTGATATCAGGCATTTCATTCCCCCATGGATAGAGACGCTCTTCACTTCCACGCGCCGCAATTTCCCATTCATACTCAGTGGGAAGCCTTTTTCCCACCCATTGCGCATAGGCCTTTGCCCCCTCTATTTTGATAAGACACACCGGATACAACTCTTTCCCCGGAACCACGGAATATGCACCCTCTCCTTTTTTAATAATTCCACACCAATCGGGACTGGCCATATCTTCCCAGTAGTAATTATCATGTCCTCCTGCATTGAGGAACTTTGCGTATTCACCGATTGTAACTTCATAACAATCCATATAGAAGTCCTCAATTGTTACCTCGCCCTGAGGGGAAGCGCCACTCGGATCTTCATCATCAGGCCCGATTGCATAGCTCCCGCCTTTGATTTTCTTCATGCTGCCAAGCTTAGGTTTCTTTTGCGTTTTTGGGGGATCAATAAACTGAAACGCATTTTCCAGTGCCCAATCTTTTGTCTGAACAACAGTCCGCTCGGACATAATCACGCGTCCGAAGGTTTCAATCACATGCGCACGATAAGTAAGCAAAGGAGACCAAAGCCAATCGACTGCCTTAACAGGACTCCAGTCGGTAATTGGCCAGTCTTCCTTGATATTATACTGAACCCGGCTGAAATTCACCCGCATCGATGCCCCGTTCTGATTTAGTTTTTCACCACTCAAACTTAATTCCTGAAGTGAACTCCAGGGAATGGAACACTCATAGTACCAGCCCTCATCCTTATCAAGAGGATAGTTCACTGTGCCATCTGCCCGCACGGCCAATCTCATTCCTTTCATATCCCACGGTTCGCTGTTAGGAATCCAACTAAAGCTTTTGGGGAGAGCGCCTTTATCGAGTTCTTTGGCATAGGTAACGTCCCAAAATGTACCTATTGCATTGTATTCAATTTCAACATAGTCTCTGGCATCACCGTCAACATCAATAAATATTTCAAAATCACTTTCATAACAGATAAACGTATCATTTTTAATGAAGTGAGCATAAATATTGGGTTCCTCAAGAAATCCGGCGAAATATATATTCTCATCATCCCAGACCATTTTTGTCCTCGTATTAAGACCTGGGTTTTTGTACCCTTCAAAAACAATGTGCACGTGATTATCGGTCCATTCGGCATTTTCCCAGCTGGATTCATCCATCTTACCGTCAACGAATATATCGTCAATCGTACGGTACAGCACATACTGTCTAGGTTTAAACGGCTTGGGAGTATAGGGCTCAGTTATCACAGGATGTGTGAAACCCGGTTCACGTTCCCACCTCTCATTTGTAACGGAAACCTGGCCTAATGCTGAATGAAATGTCAACAATAAGAATACCAATACTGAGATAGTTCTTAAACTATTTTTCATTGTCTTCTGTTATATAAATTATGAAGCCGCCTTGCAGCACACTTCAGAAACCTTCACCCCGGGCTGCGCCTGGTGGAGCACAAGGTCGATCTGCTGCTGTGTGAATTTTGACTTTTTCAAGGCAATCTTCTGTTTCTAATATTACGAAAATTGCCCGGATATCTCTACTTTAGATTGACCCGGTTTTAAGGGAGGACGTCATCACCACACCTATGAAAAAACCTCTCGAAGATAACATTGATTTTCAAGAGGTTCTGTGTGACAATTGAGGTCAGTAGCGTACGGATTTGGACAATTCTCACTACTCCTGTTTATCCTTAATCATGTTTCCTACAAAGAGTTACAAACTCTTTCAATCAAAGTAAAAGTAAGTAAACCCAACCAAAAGTAAATGTTATACGCCAACTGTACGCCCGGTTGACTTTTCAAAAAAATAAGTTTATGTTTTTACAAAACAGATATTATTATGGGAAAAATCAAATATGAAATCAGAAGTAATGTAAATGGTAAACTTGTACCTATCTACTTGAATTATCAAGATAAAAACAGCCATTTTAGAATTAAGACCGACTTCACAGTAAAACAGGAATATTGGAATGCTACAAAAGAAATAATTAAGCCCATATATTTCGATGAAAATAATTTTTCAATCGAACAACGCAACTCGGTGGTGCAAGCGTTAAATGATTTAAAAAGTAAAGTTGAAAGGGAAATCACCTTAGGAACCACAAAAGGTCTAACTATAAAACGAGAATTCGTGAATAGAATAATAGACCATTTCTTCAACAAGTTCCCGAAACAGAGAATGAGGGATTCCGAAATATTTGGAATAAGTTTCAAGGAAAGAAACTACTTGATTTTGACGACATAGACATTTCCGTTTACACTAATTTTATTCACTATTGTGTTCAGGTTACGGGACGATTTTCTACCCGAAGGCTGCCTTGGGAACAGGGGGTAGCAGGTACGAACCCTGCAAGTTCTGTTTCAAATATCTCGTTCAAA
>Ga0209013_10003532_pt1 | contig 13903 bp, 12 predicted proteins | sample Cruoilmetagenom2_FD_187291 | JGI IMG/M metagenome (GOLD analysis project Ga0209013, IMG submission 187291) | Oil polluted marine microbial communities from Coal Oil Point, Santa Barbara, California, USA - Sample 2 (SPAdes) (version 2) | ecosystem: Environmental > Aquatic > Marine > Oil seeps ... | reverse complement strand
TGTCCCCTAGTCGAACCTTTTTGGGCCGACTCAGCAGTTCTCCACTGTTCCTCTGTCAATACGATTTCCTCTCCATTTTTGGAAACCGCCATTATACTCCCCTGCAGAGTCATTTGCCGTACCACCGTGTATGGAGTCTTCTCGTGCACGATTGTTTTACCGATCCGCGGCATTCCTTTTTTTGTAGCCCGGTAGGAATCATATTCATAGGTCAGGCAGCAAAGCAGGCGGTTGCACAGGCCGGAAATTTTGGCAGGATTAAGGGGAAGATCCTGTGTCTTGGCCATTTTGATGGAGACGGATTCAAATTTTTTCAGAAAGGAACTGCAGCACAGTTCCCTTCCGCATGGGCCAATCCCCCCGGTTATCTGGGTTTCGTGGCGTACACCGATCTGACGCATTTCAACCCGGGTGCGAAATTCCTGAACTAAGCTTTTGACCAGCTCCCGGAAGTCAACCCTGCTGTCTGCTGTAAAATAGAAAATTATTTTTGATCCATTGAAAAAACGTTCAACCCGTATCAATTTCATTGGTAAATCAAGCCGTTTAATTTCATTAACACAGATATTAAAAGCTTCCTGTTCAAGTTCCGGGATACGGCTGTATTTTTCGTTTTCTTCGCGGTTTGCCTTCCGGGTTGCGATAAAGGATACATGGCGCTGCATGTCCGGTTCCTGAGCACTTGGAGCACGGCTAACTATTTTGGCTGGTTCAGGACCGTGATCAGTTTTGATAATAATCGATTCTCCGTTGGAGAGGTGCTGCAGAGGGGCCTGAATAGTAAATTCCTGTCCGTTTTCCCGGAAACGAACGCGGTAGTAATACAACTGGTCACTATCTGCCGACGGTTTTTGTCCCTGGAACTGATTTTGTTCTGTTGTTTCAGTATTAATTTCCGACATATACAATTGGCGCCTTGTACAGGGAGGTTTTATCCTGTCGGCACTCGCTCAATGGATTAAATTAAAAAAAAGCACCTCGCAGACCAGAGCCCGGTTACAGTTTCTGGCAAGAGCCTGCTCCGCATAATTAACAGCGTCTATCATATCAGAAAGTTGCGTCAAGTTCCAGCGTTCTCTTGCACGTTTAACTTCCTCATCAAGTTCCGGATCGCCGCCGCTGTGTTGCGATGGATTGCAATGGATGAGCATTGCCTCTTTAAAAAACAAGCGCAGCAGAGAGATGAGCATGCCGGGACTGTCTTTTAATTCCGCCGCCCGGGCAGCTAGAACAAGAGCGGTTTCTGTTTCATCGGCTTCGTTTGACTGCGGTTTGAGCAGGGCATTGATAATGGCCTTCCTGATTTCCAGCACATCATCTGCTTCAAACGAGAGGGCATTGCCGGGACAACCGTCAGCCAGGACAGCTAAGGTTAGGGCGTCTGGTCTGCTCAGGTTCGGGCTGAGTTTCATTACTATGTCCGCTGTCTGTTCCCTGGATATCGGGTAGAAGGGAATGACCTGACAGCGTGACACAATGGTTGTCAGAAGCTGTTCAGATTCGTCGGCGCTGAGCAGGAGAACATTATCCGGTGGCGGTTCCTCCAGAAGTTTAAGCAGACTGTTGCCTGCCTCGCGACGCATGGTATGGACATCTTCAAGGAGGGTGACCCGGTATTTTGCTTCGAGGGGGGGAAAACTCAGCGCTTTTTTCAATTCTCTTATCTGGTCGATCTTGATGGCTGCCCCTTGGGGTTTGATATGAAGAAAATCAGGGTGGTTGCCGGAGGCAAACTTTTGGCACCCCGGGCAAAAGCCGCAAGGCTCTGCGGCAGAATCATTCGCGCAGAGCAAGAGTGCTGCCATGGCTTTGGCAGTAGTGTTTTTGCCCACACCATCCGGGCCGGTGAATAGGTAGGCATGGGCAAGACGTCCGGATTGCAGGGACCGGTTCAGGAGTTTAACGGCCTTGGGCTGGCCAACTATTTCCGCAAAGGCCATTGTTAAAAAAGAGGTGTTTGCCGGGGTTTGTTCGGCGCTATCTTTTTCCGGCGTTTATGGCCACCATCTTCTCTGGATATAACCGGAGTGGTTTGCGAGCCGGTTTGTTCTTCGTCGGCTTCGCCATGTCCTTTTAACAGGAGGAATCGTTCCAGCGGTCGCTGGTAGTCACTCCACTGATAATCATTTCCTTTAAGTTTATCACTCAGTTTTTCTATGTAGTTCATTTTGGCATCGATGTCGTCGAGATGATGGAGAAGAATAGCCTCCATGGTCATTGGCAGGCAGGGGGAACCGAATTCGTGACGACCATGATGACTGAGAATAAGATGAATAAGCTGGTCAAGGATACCTTCCGGAAAATCATCAATGTGCACAGCCTCTTTTCGCACCATTTCACTGCCCAATACCAGGTGGCCGATAAGGCGGCCCGGATCTGTGTAGTCGAACGGGACAGCGGAAAAGTTAAATTCCTGGATTTTACCAATATCATGGAGAAGTGCGCCTGCTGTCAGCAGGTCGCAGTCAAGCGCAGGGTAGTGATCAGATAATTTCCCGGCCAGACCGGTGACGCTTAGGGTATGTTCTGCCAGACCGCCAAGATAGGCATGGTGCATTTTCTTGGCAGCAGGGGCAAGGAGAAACTGCTCAAGAAGGTCTCCCTGAAAAATAGCGTGGAGGAGTTTTTTGAGATGCGGTGTTTCGACCGAACCGATCACCTGGAACAGTTCTTTCTTCATTTCATTGGCCGGTCGTTTGCTCGCCGGCATGAAATGATGGAGTTGAATGTTATCTTCACTGACAGGCTGTAATGAAGTAATGGTTAACTGCAGCTGTTCCCTGTACGGCTTGGTAATAGCCTGAACACGTATTATGCTGCCTGTTTCCACAATTGAATTGTAGCGTTCGGCCTTATCCCAGACCCGTGCCTCAATCTCTCCGGAATTATCCATGAGCGTGAGCGCCAGATACGGTTTGCCGGCTTTGGTCTCGGCATATAATTTTTTACTGACCAGAAAGGAGTCATTGATCTGCTGCCCTTCTGCAAGGTTGGCGATAAAAATATTTTTCCGGTTTTCTCCGCTGTTCATTTTTCCTCCGGTTCAGGAGTCTGCTGGACACTGTCGATTATACGTTGAAACGAATTGATAAAGTTGAGAAACAATTTGCTCTGTTCTTATATTCGGGTATATATTTTACCTTTTACAATGTGTCCACTGTGATACACTATCTCATTATAAATATGCAAGCAGTTCTCATAGATCAATGACTCCTGATATCCTTATAACAAATGCATATATCCTGCCGGAACCGGGCAGGGCCGAGGCAATCGTTCACGGTTATATTGCCGTTTATAATGGCAGGATTGACAGCATCGGGCCGATAGAAGAACTTCCCGGCCGTGCGGCCGTTGAAGTTATAGATGCCCGGGGCGGAGTGGTTATGCCGGGCCTGGTGAATACCCATTGTCACGCGGCCATGACCCTTTTTCGTGGATTGGCGGATGATCTTGAGCTCGTATCATGGCTTAATGATCATATTTTCCCGGCAGAAGCAGCCCATGTCACTCCGGAGATGGTCTACCTGTGTTCGAAGCTTGCTGCAGCGGAAATGGTTTTGTCCGGCACGACATTTGTTGCGGACGGGTATTTTTTTGAGGATGAAGCAGCCAGGGCATTTAGTGAAACAGGCTTGCGGGCTGTTGCAGCACAGGGCATTATTGATTTTCCTGCGCCCGGTGTACCTGATCCAAAAGAGGGGGTCAACTCTATTGCCCGTTTTCTGGATGACTGGAAGCGGAGGGATCCTCTCATCACTCCGGCCGTCTTTGCGCACTCTCCATATACCTGTTCGGCTAAAACATTAAGAGAGGCAAAGGAGCTGGCACGTTTACACGAGGTGCCTTTTTTTATTCATGTAGCAGAAGGACCGCAGGAACACTCCATGATTCAGGATATCCAGGGAGATACACCTGTCAGGCACCTGGACGCACTCGGTGTCCTGGATGAGCGGACGGTGTGTGTGCATTGCGTCTGGGTTGACGAGGAGGACATTGCTATCCTGGCCCGGCGTAATGCAAAGGTGTCCATCTGTCCCCAATCGCACATGAAACTGGCATCCGGTATGGCACCGCTCGCTGATATGCTTGATAAAGGAGTTGTCGTAGGACTCGGTACGGACAGCGCGGCAAGTAATAATGGCCTTGATCTGTTTCGTGAAATGGATATCTGTGCCAAGGTGCAAAAAGTAAGAGCTATGGATCCTGTGGCTGTTCAGGCTTCAAATGTACTGCAGATGGCAACCTCTTCCGGCGCTGAGGTGCTCGGGTTTCCGGAAGTGGGAAGTTTAAGAGAGGGAGGCATCGCCGACCTTATCCTGATTGACATTGATCAACCTCATTTGCAGCCTTTTTACGGTCCGGATCTTCTCGTATATGCTGCAGGCGGTGCCGACGTACGAACGGTTATTATCAATGGTGCCTTCGTTGTTCAGGACCGGCAGGTTTTGAACGTCGACCTGGAAGAAACAATGGCCGGGGTAAGGAAGCTGGCCAAGTCATTACGGTAATTTTTTGATCATGTATACGAATATTTAAAATAGCATTTTGATGACAATAAAGCCACCAATTAAAAGCAGGAGAAAGACAATTGAAAGATAATTAAAGTAGCGATAAATAAAATGCTGGACCCTGGCACCGAACATGTAGATCAGGCCGGCAACCAGGAAGAAACGGGCAGAGCGTGAAATACAAGACATTACAACAAAGACAGCAAAGTTGATTTTGAATGCGCCGGCAGTGATGGTGAAAAGCTTGTACGGTAGAGGGGTGAATCCGGCTGCTCCAACCGCCCAGGCATCATAGCTCTGGTACAGGTTTTGGACAACTTCATACTTGCCGTGCAGGCCATACAAGTCAAGGATTTTCACTCCCAGGGTATCCATAAAACCAAACCCCAGTCCATATCCCAACATACCGCCGATGACAGAGCCTATTGAACAGACTGCTGCAAAGCGAAACGATTTTTTGGGTTTCCCTATACAGAGGACGACAAGAAAGACATCGGGCGGGATAGGGAAAAAGGAAGATTCGGCAAAAGCGATAAAAAAAAGGGCCCAGATGCCGGCGGGCGTCTGGATCCAATCCATGCAGCGGTTGTAAATCTTCTGCAGAATGGTCGGTTGTCGTACCTGAGAAACTTTAGCGGGCCCAGCCATGTTGTCCTATCAGGTTGACAAAACGGACCAGCTCAATGATTTGGATGTTGATTTCGCCGTCTATTTTTTCCGCCAGTTGCAATTCCTGGAGATACTGGTCGCCGACAGGAATTATCATGCGCCCCGGGTCGGCAAGTTGTTCCAGGAGAGGTTCGGGAATGCTTGGCCCTCCAGCTGTAACGAGAATTCCATCAAATGGTGCTTCCGAAGGCCAGCCGGCAGTTCCGTCATCAATTCTGGAAATTATGTTGTGATAATGAAGCCGGTCAAAAATTTTTCGGGCCCGGACAAGGAGTGAATCAATACGTTCTATGGTGTATACCCGCTCACATACCCGAGACAGAACCGCCGCCTGGTATCCGGAACCGGTGCCGATTTCAAGGACCCGCTCATCGCCCTTGAGCTTGAGAGCCTGGGTCATGAGGGCCACTATATATGGTTGGGAAATTGTCTGGCCGGCCCCGATGGGGAGGGGATAATCACCATAGGCACTCGAATACATGGCATCGTCAACAAAAAGATGCCGGGGAACTGTCCGCATGGCTTGCAGTGTGGCAGGGGCATTTATGCCACGGGGAATAAGCTGCTCCTCAACCATCCTTTCACGATGGATATCAAGGTGAGAGGCCGATGTCACTTTACATCATCCCAGGTAAAGTCGTCTGCCCAGTCCCGGTCTGCTTTGCTGAAGGTGCGAAATTCCGAGTTGGTAACCTGATCCCCTATCAGGGTGATAATAAGCATTTCGTAGCCTTCCGCATCCATCCACGTCCCGACAACAGGAGTTCGTTCCAGGAGGTCTCGTTTAGCTTCGTAATAGACATATTCTTCGATTCCTGGCGCAATGGTACGATGACCATTCGGTTCGCCAAGATACCGCAGAACATCCTCTCGGGTGGATTGACCCGCCTTGATCAGGCTAGCGTCTGATGCCAGGTGACGAACCGGTTTAGAATAACAGCCGGCCAGCAGAAAAAGGGTGGCGCAAACAATAAGCAGGTAACGATACATAGCTTTCCTCCGGAAGATTCACAGAATCATACAAGTTGTACAATGGATGAATCTGGAAATGAGTTGTGTTTCTATATCGTGAACCTTCTTTTTTTTCAAGCCAATTGACTCTTTCCATCCGCCACAATCAGGGTCGGTTGCCTGGAACTTCTAGCCCGCATATCTCACAAAGGTCGTCGCTAAAAGCCGATAAGTGCCGTGGATACAAGGCGCAGTCCAAAAAACACTCGCAGACATACTGTTGGTATGTCGAGAATGTTTTTGGGGCTGTAACGCAGTAGACGCGGTGCTTATCGGCTTTGCAGCAGATCGCTTGTGAGATATGCGGGCTAGCCCATGTCCGTCATTTTCTCCAGGATTCGGTAAGTTCTGCTGACCATTTTTTGAGAGTCGACAAGCAGGCCGGCCTGAATCATAGCGTTATCAATAATCTGTTCAACAATATCACCGGCAAATTCCTGATCGGACTCACGCAGGCCGGAAAGTTTTTTGATGAGCGGGTTGGCCGGATTTATTTCAAGGTTCTTTTTGCCGCTCATGGCTTGATTTTTCTCCTGGGATGTGGCCTGCAGTACCCGTTCCATTGAGGAGGTCATGTAGCCGTCGGCGTTTACAATCATGGCCGGGCTGTCGACAAGGCGGCTTGAGGAAACAACATCATTGATACGGCTCCCGAGTACTTCCTTCATCCAGACACAGAGTGCATCCGTCTGATCGGCTGCAAGAGCCTTTTTTTTCCTGTCGTCCTCCTCTTGCACGGTCTCTTCCGCGTCCGGCAGTTTCAGGTCTGCTCTGTCGGCCGATAGCAGTTTTTTGCCGTCATACTCACCAAGATGGTTTAAGACAAAGTCGTCAATCGGTTCAAGAGTATAAATTATCTCAATATCCTTTTTGCGGAACATTTCCACATAAGGTCCGGTCTCGAGGGCCTGTCTGCTCGGACCGTTTATATAATAGATGTTTTCCTGTCCGTCCTTCATTCGCCCCGCATAATCTGCAAGGGAAATCAAGGTACCGTTTTCACTCTTCGATGATTCAAAACGGAGCAGGTTGCCCAGTTTCTCCCTGTGCTCAAAATCGATTGTGATACCTTCCTTGATAAAAATACCAAAGGTTTTCCAGAATTCATTGTAGGTGTCTGGATCTTTTTTTGATTCCTCCATCAGGTGTTTGATAAAGCGCTTGGTCAGGACTTTACGGAGCTTGAAGACCAGGGCGTTGTCCTGCATGGCCTGGCGGGAGATATTGAGGGGCAAATCCTCTGAATCAACCACACCCTTGAGAAAACGGAGCCATTCAGGCAGGATGTTTTCGCTGTGCTGGTCAATGAGGACCTTCTGGCAGTAGAGGTTAACACCGGGCTGGGTGCGCCCCATGCCCATGATCTCAAAATTTTCCCTGGGCACGTAAAGAAGGGCATTGATTGCAAGTGGCGCGTCGGCGGAGAAATGAACCCGGTACATGGGCTCATCCACGGCATTACCGACAAATTTGTAGAACTCCGTATATTCCTCATCGGTGATTTCGTTTTTCGTACGGGTCCAAAGTGCCTGGACTGTATTGACTTTTTTTCCTTCAACAATAATAGGAAAGGGAACAAAGGAAGAATATTGCTTGATAATCCGTTCAATGGTGAACTTGGTCGCGTAGTCGTGAGCTTTTTCGTTTAGTTCAATAATTATTTTCGTGCCCCGGTGCAGCCCCTCGCAAGTTTTGATGGTGTAGGAGCCGCTGCTGGTTGATTCCCACTCATGCCCCTCGCTTTCGTCCCAGGACCTGCTTTGGACTCGGACTTTATCAGCTGCCATGAATGCTGAGTAAAAGCCAACACCGAATTGGCCGATGAGGCTGACGTCTTTTTTGGCAGCTTCGGCAAGCTGTTCCAAGAAATGTTCGGAGCCGGAATGGGCAATGGTCCCGAGATTTTTTTCCAGCTCCTCTTTAGTCATACCTATACCGGTATCACAGATTGTCAGGGTGTGGTTCTTATCATCACAATCAATGGTTATTTCAAGTGGTACATGGGCATCAAACTCGTGCTTTTCCAAGAGACTCTGGTGCCTGTATTTTTCCAGGGCGTCGGCCGCGTTAGAAATTAGTTCCCGTACAAAAATATCCCTTTCCGTGTAGAGCGAGTTAATAACTATATCAAGTACTTTTCTGGTTTCTGCCTGAAACTCATGTGTTTCAACCTGTTCTGTCACTGTCATCGTGAAAACCTCTTTTTTTCTGGTTAAAAGTATCGGCAATTATGGTAAGCATGATTGTCTTGCTGTCAAGCGCAGAGGGCGCATCGTGAAATAACTTCTTTTGAGTTTTAGATATACCGGTAGAGAGAGATGATGACCAGAAGCATTGATGTTCTTATTATCGGCGCAGGCCTTTCAGGATTGAGTGTCGCTCGATTTTTGAAAGATGACAGGCCAGACCTTTCCATGGAGGTGCTGGAGAAAAGTGAACGGCCGGGAGGAGCTATACTCAGCCATAGCGAGGAAGGATATCTGGCTGAAGGGGGTGCGCATGGTTTTCTTGATAACTGCGAGGAAAGCAGGACTCTGATTACTCTTGCCGGGCTTGAGAAGGAGGCCGAAAGAGCACCTCTTGGTAAATTTGTCCGCTATGTCTGCCTGGGCGGTAAATTGAACCTCATACCGCAGAATCCAATGAAGATTATTCTCTCAAACCTTGTGCCCTTTACCGCAAAGTTACGAGTGTTGGCAGATCTCTGGAAAAAACCGCTGGAAGGTGAGCCGAATGTGTCTTCATGGGTTGAGCATCGATTTGGCAAGGCACTTCTGCCTTTTGCCGATGCCGTTTTTACAGGGACGTATGCCGGTGATATTAACCTGCTGAAAATCGATGCGGTCATGCCAGGTGTTCGCCAACTGGAAAAAGAGAGTGGATCAGTCATCCGCGGCGCGATTAAGAAATTGAGGGGTGCCGGAAGAAAAGGCAAAAAGAAAGCAGCTGCATTGCCGGCAATGACAAGTTTTAAGACCGGCATGGCCAGGTTTCCTCAGGCTCTGGCTGCAGGGTTGACCCTTAATAAGGAGTTGTTTTACCGGACCGAGGTCAGAAAGGTTGCCAGAAACCAGCAAGGCTGGGAGGTCCAGACCACCCAGCACCGCATACAGTGCCGCCATCTGGTTATGGCCCTTCCGCTGAACCATACTCTCGCCCTGTTGGAGCAGGTTGATGAAGTTTCCCCTTCACCGATGCGATCAGTTCCAGAGGCAGAAATTATTACCATTGCTCTAGGCTTTACAGACAAAGCCAAGGTGCCCTTCGGGTTCGGTTATCTGGCGCCGGAAAATGAAAAGCGTTTTGCCCTGGGTGCTCTTTTTTCATCCCATATGTTTCCGGGCCGTGCTCCCCACGGTCATGTGTTGCTGGAGGCCCTGGTTGGCGGGCGTCGTCATCCTGAACGCCTGGAGCTTGATGATGACCAGTTGATCAGGCATGTATGTGCTGATCTGTCCCAGCTTATTGATTTGCCGGAACAACCGGTTTTTTCAAGGATAATGCGCCCCAGGGCAGGTATACCACAGCTTGAGGCTGGGTACCCGGACCTGCTCGACTGGAAAAACAAAACTGAAGGCGAGCACGCCGGGCTGCATATCTGCGGTTTTGGCTGGAATGGAATAGGTATCAACGATATGATTAAAGAGGCCAGAAAAGTAACGGACAGGGTTGTTTGGGGTGCAACTGCCGACACGGGAGAGGCAGAGGTTAAGAAGGTTTATTTCTAGCCTGCATATTTCACAGATAAGCGTAGACTTCGAAGATCGTCGCGAGAAGCCGGAAAGGGTTGTGGATACTAGGCGCGCGCCGAAAAACACCCGGAGGCATACTGTCAGTATGTTGAGGATGTTTTTCAAGCGAAACGAAGTAGACGCAATGCTTAACGGCTTCGCAGCAGATCGCTTGTGAAATATGCAGGCTAGCGGCTTGACCTTTTTTGTACCAGTGGATGAGCATTATCATAAACCTTAGATAGATGGTCAACATTCAAATGAGTATACATCTGGGTTGTTGAAAGACTCACATGGCCGAGAAGCTCCTGTACCGTTCGCAAATCCGCTCCCATTTCGAGAAGATGGGTAGCAAACGAGTGACGCAGGGCATGGGGCGTAACATCAACAGTTATCCCTGCCCGCAAGCCGTAATCCTTCACTATTCTTTCAATACTTCGAGCTGTAATCCGACTCCCCCTGCTATTGAGAAAAAGAGCATCTTTTTCAGGAGGATTCCCCCTTAAAATCCTTAACTGAATCAGCTCGCTGCGGAGCGAGAAATAGAGCCGCAGTGCCTCAACAGCAGCTGTCCCGAACGGGACAACCCTTTCTTTTCTTCCTTTGCCGGTTACCCTAACCATTCCTGTTTCAAAATCAAGATCATTTATGTTCCTTGAGACAAGTTCTGAGACTCGCATTCCTGTTGAATACATAAATTCCATAATAGCAATGTCCCGCTTAGCAAAAGTATCGTTTTCTCCCGGCTCCTCAAGAAGGGAAAACACCTCATCAACGGTCAGGAAAACAGGTATGTGTTTGACTCCTTTCGGGTTGGCTATACCAGAAAGAGGATCTGACGTAAACACGCCCTCCCTGCTTAAATAGCGAAAAAAGGTGCGAAGGGAAGAGAGTTTCCTCCCCACAGAAGAACTGCTGTTCGTAGAATAGAGAGACGCGACAAACAAACGGATGTTTTCCGGTGTAACGTTATTATCTTGTTTTTTCCCTGTCAGAAAACGGAAGAACTCTTTTACGTCCCGAACATATCCGTCGACAGTATGATTTGAATATCCCTTTTCCACCTCCAGCCAGGAGGAAAATTTTTCTACCTGCTGATACAGCATGTATATCTTCTCGTTCAAGTAATCAGTTCCTTGTTTTTATCTATAAATACCGGCATCATCCGCTCCATGCAATTATAAATATAAATGCCTCTTAATCCAACCTCCTACCTTCAGCCTTCAGCCTTTTACCTTCAGACTTCCACCTTCAGCCTTCCACCTTCAACCTTCCACCTTCAGCCTTCAACCTTCCACCTTCAGCCTTCAACCTTATCCCTTCAGCCTTCCACCTTCAGCCTTCAACCTTTCCCTTCAGCCTTATCCCTTCACGACAGCTAATGGGTGGAGAGTAACAACAACCTCAACCAGGTCAATCTGGTTCTCAATCACCTGATCAATGTCCTTGTAGGCTCCGGCTGCTTCATCAAGGTCATTTTTGTGCCGGATGGAATGGAGAATGTCCTGGTCCTCCAGCTTCTTGACCTCTACCTGAAAATTAAGCCTGCGCCGGGCTTCCCTGCGGCCCATCTTTCGACCTGCGCCGTGAGAACATGACTCAAAACTTTCACTGTTGCCACGTCCCCTGACTATATAACTCGGCGCCCCCTGAGATCCAGGAATTATCCCTATTTCCCCTTCTCGTGCACTTGTCGCACCTTTTCTGTGGACGATGACATTTTTATGATAGTGCTTCTCCATTGTCGCATAGTTATGGGCAATGTTAATAAAAGAGGAAAAGGATACCGGTGATGCTACTGCCATAAACACGTCCTGAATCCGTTCCATCATCAGTTTCCTGTTTGCTAAAGCAAAATCAACACAGAACTGCATTTCAGCATGATATTTACTACCGACTTCTGAAGAAAGCGGTAAAAAAGCCAACTGCCATTTTTTTGGAATCGATGATCCCCAGCGGGAGTTAAGATCAATAGCAAGCCTGTTGTAGTAGTTGGCAACCTTAAAACCAAGGTTTCTGCTGCCGGAATGAACCATGACCCAGATGTAGCCATCACTCCCCTTTTGAATTTCAATAAAATGGTTTCCTCCACCAAGGGTACCGAGTTGTGTCAAAGCATTAGTATACTCCTTGGACACTATGGCGAAATCGGACAACTGAAATCCCAGCCCGGCTTTTGGCATACGGGATTTATTCTGTTTTTGTTTATGATGTTTAAAACCGAGAGGAATATACTTACGTATACCGGAAACAATTATTTTAAGTTTATTTGTACTTATATCCGTAAGAGAGGTTTTAAGCGCGCACATACCGCAACCGATATCAACACCGACAGCATTCGGGATAATGACATCTTCGGTTGCTATTACCCCGCCAATAGGCATCCCATAACCAAAATGGGCGTCCGGCATGACAGCAACGTGCTTATAAACAAAAGGAAGATTGGCCAGGTTCCTGGCCTGCCCCATGGCTCCGTCCTCGATGTCGTCAAGCCACAGCTTAATCGGGACATTCTCTGTGGTAATTACCTGTTTCACTTTAGAGCACCATACAAAGGATAATCAAAATACTTCTGCCTCTATTTTTATTTTATCAAATTTTATCTTTATTGAACAATGTTCAGATCAGCTGTTATTCGATACAATTTATGTCAGGACATTAACTTTCGAGCTGTTTGACAGCCTCTACGACAAAAGCGTATAATTTATTTGAAGATGAATGATTCTTCTCATCTTTCATCAATTCAATTTGGAGGGAAAACATGCCGTTCACAATTCAACGAGTCCAGTACTTTTACACAACCGTCAAAGACCAGCCAGGTGAAGCATACACACTACTTAATCTGCTAGGAGGTATGGGGGTAAACCAACTTGCATTCTCCGCAATCCCCGTTGGCCCGAACTCAACCCAACTTGCTGTGTTTCCGGAAGACCCGGAAAAATTAAGACATGAAGCAAAAATAGCAGGAATGGTTCTTGACGGGCCGCATCATGCACTCCTTATACAGGGGGATGATGAACTGGGAGCCTTGGCAGGAATCCATCAAAAGCTGTTTGAGGCTAATATAAATGTTTACGCTTCAAGCGGTGTTACAGATGGAAGAGGAAGTTACGGATACCTTGTCTACGTAAAGGAAGAAGACTACGAACGAGCGGCACAGACTCTCGGGGTCTAGCCTGAAAAACAATTTAAACCAAAAAGGCGAAACACAAAAGTGCTTCGCCTTTTTTTTAGTTTACACTTTCAGCTAAAAAATCAACCGGCTTCCGGAATATACTTTGTCAGCGGACAATTTTTGCAGCCCTTTTCCGGCAAATCGGTTTTGTCATGTACTTTTTCTATAATATCCGCTACTGCGGTTCTGGTATCGGGATAGAGGTTTGCCATACCTATTTTTTCAAGAAGGTGGGTCCGCTCCATAACAGCCATAACCTGTCCTTTAACGCCACACATGGCAAAACCTAAATTCGCGGCCCGGATCCGATCAACAAGGAGCGCCAGTGCTTCTTCCCCTGACGCATCCATATCATTAATTCCCCTGGCATCAAGCAGGATATAGCGCAGATCAGGCTGTTCGGTTCGGAACTTGGCAACCTGCTCGTCGAGATAACTGGCATTAGCAAAAAACAGAGCGCCGTCAAAGCGAACAACTGAAATGTGGCGGCAGCCTTTGAGACGATAATAATCTGAACTTGTAAGCACATTTTCCTCGTTCAAGGACAAGCTGGCCACAACGGGACGCATTGATTTATATAGAAAAACAGCCATGGAGAGAGCTACCCCCACCATGATACCCTTGTCCAGATGAGGAGCAAAATAAAGGGTTACAAGGAAACAGAGGATAGAAATCGCTCCATCATACCATTGGGCCTTCCAGGCATGGGCAAAACCCTTGGTATTAACCAGACCGATAACTGCCATCATAATAACTGCAGCCAGTGTTGCCTGGGGGAGATGGTAGAGTAAAGGAGTAAAAAAGTACAG
>Ga0209013_10003531_pt1 | contig 13903 bp, 8 predicted proteins | sample Cruoilmetagenom2_FD_187291 | JGI IMG/M metagenome (GOLD analysis project Ga0209013, IMG submission 187291) | Oil polluted marine microbial communities from Coal Oil Point, Santa Barbara, California, USA - Sample 2 (SPAdes) (version 2) | ecosystem: Environmental > Aquatic > Marine > Oil seeps ... | reverse complement strand
GTAACACCATCTTTTACCATATCTCCAGTTAAAAATTCAGGAATACCAAGTGCAGCTACAATAATATCTGCTCTTTTAGTGACTTCAGCTAAGTTTTTTGTACGACTATGCGCGACAGTTACAGTTGCATTTCCTGCTTTTCGTTTTTGACTCATTAAAATACTCATTGGGCGACCAACAATATGGCTCCTTCCAATAACAACAACATTTGCTCCTGACGTTTCCACTTCGTAACGCTCTAACAATTCTAAAATACCAAAAGGAGTTGCAGGTAAAAAGCAAGGCAAATCAAGTGTCATTCTACCAACATTTGTTGGGTGAAATCCATCTACATCTTTGTCTGGATTAACAGCAATTAAAACTTTTTGTTCGTCGATGTGTTCTGGTAATGGAAGTTGCACTATAAAACCATCTATATCATTATCATTGTTGAGTATATTAATTTCATCTAATAGAATTTCTTCTGAAGTATTTTCAGGTAAATCGATGAGTGTAGAGTTAAAACCGACACGCTCACAAGCTTTAACTTTTGCATTTACATAAGTCATACTAGCTCCATCAGAACCGACAAGAATTGCAGCAAGATGCGGTGTTTTTTTACCTCTAGATTTTAGTTTTGTTACTGCTTCTGCAACTTCATCTTTAATGTCGTTGCTTGTTTTTTTTCCATCTAAAATCATCATCTTACTTATTTTAATAATTATAAATTAACGCATATTTTGCATCATTTGCATCATTTTCTTTCCGCCTCCACCTTGCATCATCTTCATCATTTTACTCATTTGATTGAATTGTTTTAAAAGTTGATTTACCTCTTGTACAGTTGTACCAGAACCTTTACTAATTCGTTTCTTTCTACTTGCATCTATTACTGAAGGATTTGTACGTTCTTTTACTGTCATAGAATGGATTATAGCTTCAATTCCTTTAAATGCATTGTCATCAATATCAACATCTTTCATCATTTTCCCCGCACCTGGAATCATACCCATAAGGTCTTTCATATTACCCATTTTCTTGACCTGTTGTATTTGCTTTAAGAAATCGTCGAAACCAAATTGGTTTTTAGCAATCTTCTTTTGAATTTTACGTGCTTCTTCTTCATCAAACTGTTCCTGTGCTCTTTCGACCAAAGAAACAACATCTCCCATCCCAAGAATACGATCAGCCATACGCGATGGGTAGAACACATCAATGGCTTCCATTTTTTCTCCTGTCCCAATAAACTTAATAGGTTTATTAACCACAGATTTAATAGAAATAGCAGCTCCACCTCTAGTATCACCATCTAATTTTGTAAGAATTACACCTTCAAAATTAAGTATGTCATTAAATGTCTTTGCGGTATTTACAGCATCTTGACCTGTCATAGAATCTACAACAAACAAGGTTTCTTGGGGTTTTATAGCTTTATGAATGTTAGAAATCTCGGTCATCATAGCTTCATCTACAGCTAAACGCCCTGCTGTATCTATAATAACCACATTATAGCCATTTGCTTTTGCATGAGCAACACCTGCTTTTGCAATTGCTACAGGATCATTATTTCCTTTGTCACTATATACCTCAACATTTATTTGCTCTCCAACAATATGTAATTGATCGATAGCTGCAGGACGATACACATCACAAGCAACTAATAATGGCTTTTTTGTCTTTTTATTTTTTAAATAATTAGCAAGCTTACCTGAAAAGGTGGTTTTACCAGACCCTTGCAATCCTGACATTAAAATAATTGATGGAGAACCCGATAAATTAATACCAGCTGCATCTCCACCCATAAGTTGAGTAAGTTCGTCCTTAACAATTTTAACCATGAGTTGTCCTGGCTGTAAATTGGTAAGTACGTTTTGTCCAAGTGCTTTTTCTTTTACTCTATTGGTAAATTCTTTGGCTAATTTGAAATTAACATCGGCATCTAATAAAGCACGACGGACTTCTTTTAAAGTTTCGGCTACATTTACTTCTGAAATGCTACCATGGCCTTTAAGAACGTGAAGGGCTTTATCTAATTTACTACTTAAGTTGTCAAACATATTCTACATCAAATTTAAAGAAATGCAAATTTAAGAATTTGAAGTGTATTATAGAAGTTTATAGTTCTTAAAAATAAAGTATAAAAAAAGGGCTGTAAATTTACAGCCCTTTCAACTTAACCAATAACTAAATAACAACTATAGTTCATGAGGTAGTTGTTTACTATATTACTAATTGCAATTTTGTTCTATAATGAAAAAGTCTCCTAAATCATTTTCTAGCTTTAATCTATCGTTAGCACAATCTATTACAATCCAATTGCCACTTATAGCTTGAATATTTGGTCCACTAATATTTGCAAGTTGAATTAAAACACCGTCATTAGTTTGAGATGTTGACCAAAAACCTTCAAAAGTATCAGTTGTAACTGTGTCTGTAATAATTATTCCTTGTTCTCCAATAAAATCTAAATCGTAGTTAATTAAATGATCATCTCCATTAAAATTAACAACATTCCAAACACATTCTAACAAATAACCATCAACATCTAATTCAGTACAGCTAGTTTCACAATCTTTCTCTATTACTAATTCTATTTCTCCATTAGTCAAAACCAAACGTTCTCCGTTACAATCTATTACTAACCATTCTCCGTTAAATACATGTAATGGTTCTGTTAGCTCACTTATTGTTATTACAACACCACTATCAGACATTGAAGTCATCCAATTACCTGAAACTGACACATCATTTCCTTCAATAACTAACTGCTGACCATCATTAAAATAAAAATCGTAATCGTTAAAATCAACGCTTCCACTAATAGCAGCTACTTCCCAATGACATTCCATTAAAATTTCGTCTACTGCCAATTCTGAACAATCTGTTGGGTTATTGTTTCCTTCGCACTCAAATGATTCGAATCTTAATCTATCTTCGCCATTTCTAAAATCGATTTCTAGTTCACCTTCATGTTCTTCTACTTCATGTAAAATCCAGTGTTCGTTATTAAAATCGGGAAGGTCATTTATTTGTAAGTTTATTTGTATCCCATTATCCGTTACAATCTTATCCCAAGTTCCTGTTAATATTGTTCCGTTAGATTCAACACTTACAGTACCATCCATATTAAATGTAAACACATAACCAATATACTGTTCTTCTTGATTTTGATCTCCTAATTCTAGTTTGTCAACTGTCCAAGTACAAGAAGTCAAAATTTCCATAAATTGATTAGGAGATATAACTTCATCATCATCACCATAGTCATTATCGTCATCTTCGTCGCATTCGTTTTCAGCTGCATCTATAGCTGCTTCTAATTCTGCATTACTATTTACAGTGATTGTTGAACCATCCGAAAGTATCATTGTAACCGGATAATTAAGACTAGCTAGCACGTTATCCTCTAATTCATTTTCGATAAAATTATATAACTCATCATCGCTATTTATAGTTACTGTATCTATAACTTGAAATTCAGAATTAAAAATAGATATCGTGATTGGATATTGAAAATCGATACATTCTATATCATCATCAACTTCATTTTCACCAGAACATTCATCAATAAAATTTTCAAGTTCATCATAATTGTTAATCGTGATTTCTGTAAAATCACTTAAAATTATTGTAATAGGGAAAACAATTTCTAAATTGTCATTATCATTGTCGAATTCATCAAAAATAGCTTCAATAACTTCGTAATCTTCAACAGAATCAATTGTTATTTCAAGTCCATTAACTATAACTGTTACAGGCAACTCTATTGACAAACAATTTGCATGATCGATAATGTTATCAAGCGAGCCATCCATTGTTGCAGTAGAACGCATCGATGATGCTAAAGCTGAATTAGCAACTAAAACTTCTTCTTCATTAATTGGGGTTTCTTCAAATATTTCATCTTGACAAGAAGTAAAGAATAAAAGGGCAAAAAGGGCAATCGATAAAAATTTTAATAGTGATTTCATAATGTAGGTTTTAATTTTAACAATTCATTTTTTTATATAGAACAGCTAATATTTAAAAACTCCTACCTTGCCGTTTCTTTTTTTATATATTTATAACTCCAAATTAAATAAATGAGTAAAGATTTAAACGATAATATATGTAATGAAACTATATTTTCTTCGGTATTTAATAAATACTCCAAAGACCTACACGACTTCTTATACTACAAATTTGGTGAAGCCTTTAATCCAAAAGATAAAGTACAAGAAGCATTTATAAAATTATGGCAAAATTGTAGTAAGGTAAGTCCTAGTAAAGCGAAATCATATTTATTTACAGTTGCTAATAATTTAATGTTAAATGAAGCTGCACATCAAAAAGTTGTGCTTGCATATCAAAAAACGGTGACAAAACATCACACCAATGAGTCTCCAGAATTTTTAATGCAGGAAAACGAATACATGATAAAATTACAAAAGGCCATTTCTAATTTAACCGAAGCACAACGATCTGCTTTTTTATTAAATAGAATTGAAGGCAAAAAACATAAAGAAATTGCTGAGCTTTTAAATATTTCTACAAAAGCTGTTGAAAAAAGAATCTATGGTGCCTTAAAAAAATTAAGAGAAGATATTGATGGAATATAATTTTAATTAATAGAGGTAGGAATTTTTAGTTTAAGATTGTTATATAATTGAAATACAACAAATGAAACGAGAAGATTTAATAAAAAAATGGTTAGATAATGAGCTTAGCTCTCAAGAACTTGAAGTCTTTAAAAGGCTTGAAGATTATGAGGCATTGGTTAAATTATCTAATAATACTATGCGTTTCAAAGCACCTGAGTATAATACTCAAATAGAGCTTGATGATGTGTTGAATACTATTAAAATTACTCGTCAACAAACTAATAATTGGTTGAAACCATTATTACGAGTTGCTGCTATTTTTGCTATTTGTTTTAGTGTTTATTATTACACTACAACTCTAGATACTAATATTTCAACATTGGCAGCTCAAAAAACAACAATAGAATTACCTGATGCTTCAAGTGTATCTCTAAACGCATTATCTACATTAACTTATAACAAAAAGAGTTGGAAAAATACGCGTGATGTCGAACTTAATGGAGAAGCTTTTTTTAAGGTTGCAAAAGGGTCAACATTTAATGTAACTACTTCTGCAGGAACAGTAACCGTTTTAGGTACTCAGTTTAATGTTAAACATCGTAATAATCTTTTTGAAGTAATTTGTTATGAAGGCTCAGTTAAAGTCCTTCACAAATCAAATACTACAATTTTAAAACCTGGAGATAGCTTTCTAATAATAGATGGGAAATTTATTGCTAAAGAAAAAGAAATCAATTTAAATCCTTCATGGATTAATAATGAAAGCTATTTTAAAAGTATGTCTTTCGCTCATGTACTACATGAGTTTGAAAGACAATACAATGTTACTATTAATTCACAAAATATAGATATAGAGCAATTATTTACTGGAAGTTTTGTTCATAACAACAAAGAATTGGCGCTAAAATCTATAACTTTACCATTGAACCTAAATTATAGTATAGAAAAAAACAATTCTATAGTATTATCGCGTGAATAAAACAACTTTAGTTTTCCTAAATGTAACCTTATTTTTCTTTTCTTTTTCGCAAATTGAAGCGCAAATTCTTAAAGAAGAAAAACAATCTCTTATTTCTGTTTTAAAACAATTAGAAATACAATATAGTGTTGGCTTTTCTTATGCAGATGCAAACTTAAGTAATAAAACTATTAGTTTTCCACCTAAAGATCTATCTCTTGATGAGTTGCTTAAATATTTAGAAGACAATACATCGTTAATTTTTGAAAAGCTCAATAACAACAGCATTATTATAAGGAATTTGCCTAAAAAAAAGCCTTTTAATACTCAGTATTTAGAAGAGGTACTTATAACTAATTATCTAACTAAGGGTATCTCCACAAAAAGTGATGGAAGCATAAATATAAAACCTCAACAATTTGGTATTTTACCAGGCTTGATAGAACCTGATATTTTACAAACAATACAAGCACTTCCAGGAGTACAGAGTGTGGACGAACGTGTTTCGAATATTAACGTTAGAGGTGGCACACATGACCAAAACTTAATACTTTGGGATGGTATTAAAATGTATCAATCTGGACATTTTTTCGGATTAATTTCGGCATTTAATCCTTATTTAACCGAAAATGTTTTAGTTTCAAAAAATGGAACAAGTGCAATGTATGGTGATGGTGTTTCAAGTATTATAGACATGCAATCTTCAAATAATATTGACAAAGAATTCTCTGGAGGCGTTGGATTAAATATGATTAATATTGATGTTTTTGGAAAAATTCCATTAGGAGAAAAAACTGAGTTACAACTTTCTGCTAGACGCTCTGTTACCGACTTAATTGTTACTCCTACATTCGATCAATATTTTAAGCGCATTTTTCAAGACACTGACTTTACTAACAATCAAAGTGAAGCTGATAATTCTATTTCAAAAAATGAAAACTTTTATTTTTACGATGTTACTGCTAAACTCCTGTACAATATTTCAAAAAAAGATAGAATACGCGTTAATTTTTTAAATATTTATAACAAAATTGATTACGAAGAACAGTCTAGAATTAATAATGTAAGCGAAATTTTAAATAGTAATCTTACACAGCGAAACCTTGCTACTGGATTAGAATATTTAAGAGATTGGAATCCTAATTTTACTACAACTGCACAAGTTTATTTATCAAATTACGATTTAGATGCCATAAATTTTGATATTATTAATGATCAAAGATTAATACAAGAAAACGAAGTGTATGATGGAGGTTTAAAACTTCATTATAAATACAATATTAACAATAACTTTTTATCGATTGGTGGATATCAATTTACCGAAGTTGGAATTAGCAATCTCGAAGATGTAAACAATCCTGTATTTAGACGCTTTATAAAAGAAGTGATTAGGACTCACTCTATTTTTAATGAATTAAAATTTAGTTCTAACTCTAACAACACAAATGCTAAAATAGGAATGCGAGCAAATTATATTGAAAAGTTTACAAAAACTCTCGTAGAACCTCGATTTAGTTTTAGTCAACGTTTTTTAGAGCATTTTCGTTTAGAAATTCTAGGTGAATTAAAAAGTCAAACAACATCTCAAATTATTGATTTACAAAACGATTTTTTAGGAGTTGAAAAGCGACGATGGATTTTATCTAACAATGTGGACATTCCAATCATTGAAAGCAAACAAGTTTCTGTTGGACTTCACTATAATAAAAATAAACTTCTTATTAGTGCTGAAGCATACATTAAGGATGTTGATGGCATAACAACTAGAAGTCAAGGTTTTCAAAATCAATTTCAATTTGTAAATGATACAGGAAGTTATCGAATAAAAGGTCTTGATTTTTTAATACATAAGCAATTTAGCAACATTAATACTTGGCTAAGTTACTCGTATAGTACAAATGATTATACCTTTAAAAATTTAAATTTAGGAAAACCTTTTCCAAATAATCTAGACATACAACATACGTTAACTTTTGCTAGCACTTACTCTCTTAATGATTTTAAGTTTGCTCTTGGCGTAAATTGGCGAACTGGAAAACCGCTCACCGAACCTGATGCCTTAACACCAATAACTAGTAATTTAATTAATTATAAAATGCCTAATAGCACTAATCAAGAAGATTATTTAAGGGTAGACCTTTCCGGCTCTTACACTTTTCAAATTGGATACGCATCTAATGCTATTATTGGATTTTCGCTTTGGAATGTTTTAGATCGAATCAATATTATAAACACGTACTACACAATTGACAATAACGATAACGTTTCTAAAATTGAAAATGAATCGCTAGGCATTACTCCAAATGTGAGTTTTAGAGTGCAATTTTAGTTTTCAATATTTACTTTTTTATTTTTTCTTATCTTTAGCTAATTCAATATTTAGCTTAGTTTATTATGAAAAAAATAAAATACCTATTACTACTTTCTTTATGTGTTTTTCTTGGTTGCAAGAATATAGAAACAACTCCAGAAAATAATTATTTAGATTTTTCTCAAAGGGACGATCAGTTTACTGGAGGTATTAAAATGATACCAATAACAACACCTAAAGGCAATTTTAAAGTTTGGACAAAACGAGTTGGTAATAATCCTAAAATAAAAGTATTGTTGTTACACGGAGGTCCAGGATTTACACATGAAATTTACGAGTGTTTTGATGGTTATTTTCCAAATGAAGGTATTGAATATATTTATTACGACCAGTTAGGCTCATATTACAGCGACCAGCCGGATGATAATGACTTGTGGACTACCGAACGATTTGTAGAAGAAGTTGAACAAGTGCGTAAAGCCCTTAATTTAGACAAAGATAATTTCTATTTATTTGGGCAATCTTGGGGAGGCATTTTGGCAATGGAATATGCCTTTAAATATCAAGACAATTTAAAAGGTCTTGTAATATCTAACATGATGGCAAGTGCTCCAGATTATAATACCTATGCACAAGACGTATTAGCACCGCAATTAGACCCAAAAGTTTATGCTGAAATTCAAGAAATGGAAGCAAATAGCGATTTTGAAAATCCTAGATATTTAGAATTATTATACAAATATCATTATACCGAACATATATTGAGAATGCCTATTGAAGATTGGCCAGAGGCTTTAAACCGCTCGTTTAAACATATGAATCCTAACGTCTATGTTTATATGCAAGGCTACAGTGAGTTTGGTGTGACAGGTGATGCTACGCTAAAAAATTGGGATGTTAAATCCCAATTATCAAGTATAGCAGTTCCAACCTTGGTAATAGGAAGCCAATATGACAGTATGGATCCAAAACATATGGAATGGATGTCTAATGAAGTCCAAAACGGACGTTTTTTATTATGTCCAAACGGAAGTCATTTATCACAATACGATGATCAAAAAGTGTTCTTTGATGGTTTGATAAAGTATATTAAGGATGTTGACAATAATATATTTTGACACTGATATAGTTTTTGATTTTAAAAGAAAAAACAACTGCCTTCGTTTAACTCCTTGATATAATCAATTATAACTGACCGTATAATAGCATTGTCACTCATTAAAAACAGAAGAATGAGAAAATCCATTTACATTTTAATATTATCACTGTTTTTTTTTAGCAGTGCAGGAAAAGTACTAAACAATGACACTATACCAATTCACGACAACTTTACCATAGATTCAAAGTTTGTGAATGAAAAAAGAGTAATTAATGTTTGGACACCTCCGAATTATAAACAAAGTAATGACAGCCTACGGGTTTTGTATATGCCAGATGGCGGTATAAAAGAAGACTTTCCTCATATAGCAAACACTATCGCAAAACTTATTAAAATTAAAAGTATTCCACCCTTCATTCTTGTCGGAATTGAAAACACAGAAAGGGGAAGAGATTTAACAGGTTTTTCGGAAGTAGACGAAGATGCAAAATATTGTCCTATTACAGATGGTGCTAAAAATTTTAGATCTTTTATTTCGGAAGAATTAGTTCCAGAGATTAAAAGAAAATATAGAACTAAAAACATAAAAGGTATAATCGGAGAATCATTGGCTGGACTTTTTGTAATGGAAACATTTTTTCTAAAACCTAAAGCGTTTGATTTTTATATTGCAATGGATCCTTCTCTTTGGTGGAACAATCACTATTTAGTTAGAAATTCAAAAACACTTTTGACAAATTTTCCAAATAAAGATATTAGACTTTGGTTTGCTGGTTCAAGTGCAGAAGATATTTCACAATACACAAATGATTTATCAAAATATTTACAAAATAATACCCCAGAAAGATTAGTCTCAAAATATTCTGATGAACCTTATGAAAAGCATAATACAATATTTCGAGCTACAAAAGAGAAAGCTTTGATTTGGACCTTAAATAAAAACGAGTGACAAACAATGTCTATAATTCATAGACCTAACCAACCATACCGTTTCTACACTTTATAGTCGAACCGTTAAACGAAACTTTCAAAATCACATCCGCTCAGGAACATTAATTCCTAATAAGCTAAAAGCATTTTTAATTGTACTAGATACTACTTGAGATAATTGTACTCTAAATATTTTTTCATTGTTTGTTTCAGCGCCAAGAATAGACACGTTTTGATAAAACGAATTAAAGTCTTTTACTAAATCGTAAGTGTAATTAGCAATTAATGCAGGACTATGGTTTTGTGCTGCATTCTGGATTACTTCAGGGAACAATTGTAATTGCTTAATAAGTTCTTTTTCTTTTCTATGAAGTATTATCTTATCTATCTTTAAATCTGTATCAAAATCTGCTTTACGTAATATCGCCTGAATTCGTGCGTAAGTATATTGAATAAAAGGTCCTGTATTACCTTGAAAATCTACAGACTCTTTAGGGTCGAATAAGATGCGCTTTTTAGGATCTACTTTTAAAATAAAATATTTTAAAGCACCTAAACCAATAGTATTATAAATATTTTGTTTTTCAACTTCTTCGTAGTCTTCTAGTTTTCCAAGGTCTTGAGAAATCTCTTTTGCGGTTGAAGCCATTTCGATAATTAAATCGTCTGCATCTACAACAGTACCTTCTCTACTTTTCATTTTTCCGCTTGGTAAATCTACCATACCATAACTTAAATGGAATAGGTTTTTTGCCCAATCAAATCCTAATTTCTTCAATATTAAAAACAAGACTTTAAAATGATAATCTTGCTCATTACCAACAGTATAAACCATACCGCCAACATCTGGATAATCCTTTATACGCTGGATGGCTGTACCAATATCTTGTGTCATATATACCGCAGTACCATCGGCACGCAATACAATTTTTTCATCTAAACCGTCTTCGGTTAAATCGCACCAAACAGAACCATCTTCTTTTTTAAAAAACACTTCTGACTTTAATCCTTCTGTAACAAATTCCTTCCCTAGTAAATAAGTATTACTTTCATAATAAAGCACATCAAAATCTACTCCTAAATTTTTATACGTCACATCAAAGCCATTATAAACCCAGTCGTTCATCATTTTCCAAAGTGCAACAGTTTCATCATCTCCAGCTTCCCATTTACGAAGCATCTCTTGAGCTTCCAATAAAATTGGAGCTTGTATTTTTGCATCTTCTTCTGTAAGTCCTTCAGAAATTAAATCTTGAATTTCTTTTTTATATTCTTGATCAAACTTTACATAGTAATTCCCAACTAATTTATCTCCTTTTATACCTGTGCTTTGTGGAGTTTCTCCTTTTCCGTAAAGTTTCCAAGCCAGCATACTTTTACAAATATGGATACCTCTATCGTTTATAATCTGTGTTTTATAAACCTTCTTTCCTGATGCTTTTAAAATTTCAGCAACGCTATATCCTAACAGATTGTTTCTTATGTGTCCTAAATGCAATGGTTTATTAGTGTTTGGGGAAGAATATTCAACCATAATTGCTTTATCATTGGATTGAGGTTCAACAAAACCAAAATGCTTATTATCCTTTATCTCGTTAAAAAATCTTAAATAAAAATCATCTGCAATAACTATATTTAAAAAGCCTTTTACAACATTAAAATTTTTAACTTCTCCAACGTTGTTAACCAAGTAATTTCCTAAATCCTCCCCTATTTGAGTTGGATTCATTTTAATTACCTTAAGCATTGGGAAAGTGACTACAGTAATATCTCCTTCAAACTCTTTTCGAGTTGCCTGAAATTCTACAGTTTCTAACTCTAAGTTATATAGCGATTTAAATGCTTGTTTTATTTGAAAAGTTAAGGTCTTTTGAATGTTCATTTAAGCTAAAATTAAAGACCCAAAGATAGTACTTTTCTTAATCTATTTTATTGTTGAATATAAATGAAATATTAGCTCCGCTTTTAGATAATTCTTTACACAAAAAGAAGAGTTTTTATCATTGCTAAAAAAATTGTCATAATATTTATCAAAATAAATAGTAATTATCTATATATCAATGCTTTAAATGAATTGTGTAGTTCATCGACAAAAGTGTAGTTTTCCTATGTTTTTTACTCTTCATCGATAACTTGATTTTTTTAAATAAAATTTCGAGCCTTTCATCTAATTTTTTGGTAGTAAAACCTATAAATTAGGGTTTTAAATCACTTTTGATAATTTTTGTTAAATAATGCTATTAATCAAAGCCCATAAAGTTAATTATTCTTAACTTTAATTACTTAAGGTAATTTTGTTTATAGTATGTGCTTAATTTTCCTCTCCCTCAAGGCAAGTTTAGGTATTTTGTTTAATTTTGTGCCTAATACCACTTGTATTTTATGAAACAGTTAATTACCTTAACTGCATTCTTACTTACTATTTGCTCTAGTTACTCTCAAACTAGTGAGCAAGATAGTCTTATCATACAATTGGCTTATCAAAAACAAGATTCTGCTAAGGTTGACACTTCAATTCATCTTATTAAATCTCTTTATACAACAAGTGATTATAAAAAGGCACTCTTATATATTGACCAGAGTGAAAAATTAGCTACCGTTCTCCAATATCACAAAGGAACAGCAGAGATAAAGTATTATAAAGCACTCGTCTACTCACAAAAAGACGATTATTATAATGCTTATGATAATTACAGTAAATCACTTCAATTATTTGTTCAGCTTAATGATTCTTTAGGGATTGCTAAAGTGAATAATAGTATTGGATTAATTGAAATTAAGCGTGGTAATTATAATAAAGGGCTTCAATATTCTTTATCTGCAATAGATATTTTTGAGCGAAGAGGTTTAAAATTCGAATTGGGTTTAGCATATAATAATTTATCTGAAGCCTATTATAACACTAGAAAGTATGATAAAGCATTAGACTTTAACATTAAAGCGCTTCAAATTAGAGAGCAATTACAAGATAGTTTAGGAATTATTTCTTCTACACAAAATATAGCTCAATTATATTCTATGCGAAAGGAAAATAGAAAAGCAATTGAGTATTACGAAAAAGTGTTACCATATCTTGATACTGAAAATGATAATTTAATTAGAGGAGAAGTACTTTCTAAAATTGGTGCTGAATATTTACAGTTTAACGATATTAAAAATGCCACAACCTATTTGTTACAAGGATTAAGGATTAATAAAAGTATAGATAATAAAATTGGAATTTTAAAAACATATAACAGTTTAGCTCTACTTAATATAAAACTTAAAAAAGTTAGGTTGGCCGAATCTCAATTAGATAAAGCTTTTGCACTTATAAAAAAAGACGAAAATGATGTTGATTTGTTAGAAAACTATAGACTAAGAATGTCTATAGATTCTATAAAAAAAGACTATAGAAGAGCATTTAATTGGCAAAGTAAGTATCATACTTTAAAAGATAAAATTGAAAAAGCTAAAGTTGTTCCTATTGTTATAGAAGAACCAGCTAAAATAGATACCTCTCTTAACACCCTCCAAATACCACAAAGCATTATAAATAACGAAAGCGCTACGACAAAAAAATTGAAGCTTTTTATTTATAGTCTTATCGTTTTATTAATTATAGTAAGTGCAATTTTAATTGGAATTTTGCTTAACCGAAAAAGTAAAAAAGCATACGTTACTAGTCTTGAAGAAAAAGTTAAAACTTTTGATCTTGACCATAAATCTCTTGTAGAACATAACAAAGAGTTAGAAGAAACCAATCAAGTAAAAGACAGGTTATTTTCAATAGTTTCTCACGATTTAAAAGATTCTATCACTTCGGTAAAAGCATTTTTAGATTTATTAAAAGAAGACAGTATCTCTCAATCAGAATTTGATAATCTTATACCTGAGCTTAGTGAAAATGCCGATAATGCTGCTGCCTTATTATTAAATTTACTTAATTGGTCTAAGTCTCAAATGCAAAACCTAGAACCAAAACCTGAGCAATTTAATATTCAGGATGTTTTTAAAGAAAAATTAAGCCTAATAGAGAAAAAAGTAAACAAAAAGCGAATAATTCT
>Ga0209013_10003530_pt1 | contig 13904 bp, 13 predicted proteins | sample Cruoilmetagenom2_FD_187291 | JGI IMG/M metagenome (GOLD analysis project Ga0209013, IMG submission 187291) | Oil polluted marine microbial communities from Coal Oil Point, Santa Barbara, California, USA - Sample 2 (SPAdes) (version 2) | ecosystem: Environmental > Aquatic > Marine > Oil seeps ... | reverse complement strand
GCATATTGAATTAATATAATTAAAACAACCCCTTATGAATATCTGTTTTATAATGTATCCTTGGGATGAAATCGAACCAGAAAACGATACAAGTTTGGCATTAATTAAAGAGTGTGTTAAAAGAAGCCATGGTGTTGCCATGTGCACACCTGCTAATCTTACTATTCGAAATAGTGTTACCAATGCTTTTTGTACAGTTATTAAGCGAATGGATAAAGTTTCGGGTTCATTAAAAACGTTTTATAAAAAAGCCGAATTGCGCGATGAAATGCTTCCTCTAGCTGGTTTTGATGCTATTTTTTTTAGAGCAAACCCTCCTTTAGATCCAATTATGCTCAACTTTTTAGATTCTGTAAAGGATGACGTGTTTATTGTAAATTCTCTAGAAGGAATGCGCGAAGCTAATAACAAGTTATATACTGCTGCTTTTGGTGATGCCCATAGTAATATTATCCCAGCAACTCATGTATCTAAGAATAAAAATTATTTAGTAAAGCAAATAAAAGAGTCTAAAGCAGATAAAATGATTTTGAAACCTCTTAATGGTTTTGGAGGTTCTGGAGTTATACTTATAGAAAAATCGGCAATGAATAATATTAATTCATTATTAGATTTCTATATAACTAGCGCAGATGGAACATCAAACTATGTAATTCTTCAAGATTATATTGAAGGAGCAGATCAAGGAGATGTGAGAATATTAATATTGAATGGAGAGCCTGTAGGAGCAATGAAACGTGTTCCTGGAAACGATGATCATCGTTCTAATGTTTCAGCTGGTGGTTCGGTACAAAAACATGCCCTTACAAAAGAAGAAAAAGCACTTTGTAAACAAATTGGTCCAAAATTGGTAAATGATGGATTATACTTTGTGGGAATTGATGTTATTGGCGGTAAATTAGTAGAAGTTAACGTTATGTCTCCAGGAGGAATTACTTATATTAATAAAGTTTATAAACCTAAAATTAGAGTTGAAGAGAAAGTAATAGATTTTCTAGAAAGTAAAGTCATTGATAAATTACAAGCTTTTGATAGACGTGCAAGGCTTCGTAAAACTGTTGAAAATGCTTAAATAATTATGATGAATTATAGTAGCAATTGGACAAAAGAGGAATTAGTAGCTTATATATTACTTTATATGGCCAATACTGATTTTGTAGAGTCTAATACCGAAAAAAATATAATCATATCTATAGTTAACATGAATACTTTCCAAAAAATTCATGACGAATTTGATAATGATAATGATTATCAAAGCCTTCAAAAAATTATTAGTGGTTTAAAGCAGCATAACTATTCAAAGGATGATATAGATGCTTTATTTGTGGATATTAAGTTATTGTTTCTTTCTGATGGTGAATATGATATTTTAGAGCAAAATATGTTTTTATATCTAAAAAAGATTCTGAAATAAGAAATGATTAAGCTTTCAGTCGAAGACATTATTAAAAAAATTAAAGCTGAAGAAGTTTTTCATGCTATAGCCTCAGATTATTCATTCATTCTAAAAATAGAAGAGTACGTACCTTTTGTATGTGCTGCTATACATGATGGGAACCAATTCAGAAAAGAGCTTTGGGATAATTGTTTACATACTGAATATGAAAGATGGTATGAAGAAGATCCAGAAACTAAAAATATGATTATTTCTCAACCAATAGTCCTTTCGGGTTGTGATTCTCGTTTCGAATACGATTTAAATAGGCCTCCAGAAGATGCTGTTTTTATAACTGCTTGGGGAAAACAACTCTGGAAAAATCCTTTAAAGGAAGCTCAAAAGCTAAAATCTTTAGAAAAACACAATGCCTTTTATAAAGTGGTAGAAGCTTTAGTAAAAAAAATTGAAGATAAATTTAAAATTGCTGTTGTTTACGATGTACATAGCTACAATTGGAAGCGTTGGAATAGGGAAGTGCCAACTTGGAATTTAGGAACAACTAATATTGATAACAACCGTTTTGGAAAGGATATTGAAACATGGAAGCAGAGTCTGTCCGAAATTGTGTTTCCTTATCAAATTAAATCTACAGCTTTAATTAACAATACATTTTATGGTAATGGATATTTCTTGAAATTCATCACAAAAACTTTTAAAAACACATTAGTTTTGGCAACCGAAATTGCTAAAGTATATTGCGATGAGAACGATTATATTATTTACCCTGAAATAGTGAAAACTATAGAAAAACAATTGCAGCAAAGAATAAAAGAGCACGCCATAAATTTTTATAAAATACATAAGAATAATGATAGAAGATGATGTTATAGCAAACTATAAAAGCTTATTTGATATTGATGCAAATCTAAACCGCTTAGTAAAAAGTATAGAATTACTTAACTATATCAATCCATTAAATATAGTCCAAGAGAAGAAAAAATTTTACTCTTCAAAATATAATTACGAACCAACTTTTAAGTACCCAAAAATTAAGTTTAATGGCTATAAGCTTCATCGATTATTTTTTTCACAGCGTTTAGAACGTATAGAAGATGAAGAAATAAGACAGCTTTATGAAGATGTTATTTATGACCATTCAGGATTAATTGAATGTATTGAGACTATAGGATTGGGCAAAAAGTTTTATTACAATAGTTTAAAAAGTTTTGGAACTCCAACCGAAAGAGACATTGAAAATGCAAAATTCATTTTGAGATTTGATGATTCCGATTTTGATGAAGAAATGCTTCCAATGTATGATGCAAATGATGCAAGAGCTTATTTTGACGAGTTTTCAAAGCGTTACGATTTTAGTTATACCATAAAATTCTCTAACAATATTGCGGCTGCTGCAATGGTTAGAAATAATATCCAAACTTTAGTATTGCGTAAAAATCATAAGTTTAGTAAAAATCAATTAAGGGTATTAGCAAATCATGAAATTGGTGTGCATATGGTAACGTCTTTTAATGCTTTACAGCAGCCTTTAAAGATTTTTTTTAATGGTTTACCAAGCAATGTAGAAACTCAAGAAGGCTTGGCAGTTTATGCCGAGTATATGTCTGGCTGTCTTACAATGACTCGTTTAAAAGAATTGTCTTATAGAGTAATTGCTTCCGATAGTCTTGCAAAAGGTTATAATTTTAGCGCCACTTTCGATTTGTTATATAATCAATATAAACTCAATCGTGACAAAGCATATTCAATAACGCAACGTGTGCATAGAGGAGGTGGATTCACTAAAGATCATGTGTATTTATCAGGGTTAATAAAGATTTATAAGTATGCGCAAGATGGAGGAGATTTAGATATTTTGTTAACAGGAAAGATGTCTTTAGAATATATTGGTACTGTTAAGAAGCTTCAAAGTTTAGGATTAGCAAATACATCTAAATATTATACCGATTCTTATTCAACTAACAATAACTCAAATACTAATTTGGATTTTATTTTAAAGAGTTTAAAGTAATATTACTCCAAAAACTTTGCTTCTATTTCAGGTGAAGGAATCATACACTGTTCTTTTTTACCATACCATCTATAACGATTTTTTGCAATATAATTGTAAACCAAATCACGAATAAAAGAGGGAATAATTAAAAATATAGATAACAAATTTGAAGGAAATGTAAGATTAGATGTAATTTTTAAGGCAGCTGTAGATTTATAAGATATGCCCTTGTTAGCTTCATAAAGGATGATAGAATCTGTTTTATTTGAATCAATATTATATTTTTCTATGATCTGCTTGCCAATATTAGATTGTAAAGGCGTAAACATAAAGAAATCGTGTTTGTCTCTTTTTATAACATATAATACCGAAGCATTGCAAAGGTTGCATACACCATCAAATAAGATTAACTTTTTATGTTTTGGTAAGATTTTCATTTTGTAGCTTCAACCAACTCCAATTGTTCTAAACTCACATTTGTAGTAAACATACCATAATTTACAATCGCTTTATTCTTTTCAATTTTATCAATACTTCCAACAGCACGACCATCTTCTAACCGAACACGATCACCAATTTTTAAATTAGGCTTTGATTTATGCGATTCAATTATTTTCTTTTTAGCAGTTTTTTTCTTTTTTCGAATTATTTCTACTTTTTTTTCAACTTCTTGCTTTACTTGGTTTTCTTTAGCTTTTATAACCTTTTTTTGCTTTACAGAAACTTTTTTACGTTTAGAGTTTTCAATTTGAACAAGTTTAAAAAGTTCTGCCATTAATTCTCTTTTTTGCTTGTTGTTAAAATACTTTTCGGCAAGCACATTAATTTTTTGACCTAAGTAAATTAAGCGTTGGTTATTATCATACAGCTCTTGGTAGCTTTCTAGTTTTCTCTGAATTTTGGCATTTACCTCTTCTAATTTATCAGCTTCGGCTAATTTTTTTTGCTCATTTACCTTTAGAGATCGTTCAGTTTTTTCAAGTTTTGAACGTTCTTTTTGGAGTTTTACAATGGTTTGATCAAAACGAACTTTACCACGTTCAATCTTCTTTTTGGACTTATTAATTAAACTATATGGAATACCATTTTTTTGAGCAACTTCAAAAGTAAATGAGCTTCCTGCTTGTCCGAGTGCTAACTTATAAATCGGTTCCAGTGAGTGCTCATCAAACATCATATTTGCATTTTGCATAAAAGGCAATTCGTTGGCTAATAATTTTAAATTGGAATAATGTGTAGTAATAATACCAAAGGCTTCACGCTCATAAAAGACTTCTAAAAAAGTTTCGGCCAAAGCACCACCAAGCTCTGGATCACTTCCTGTACCAAATTCGTCAATTAAAAACAACGTTTTATTATTGCATTTTTTCAAAAAGTAATTCATTTGTTTTAAGCGATAACTATACGTACTTAAATGATTTTCTATAGATTGATTATCACCAATATCGCTTAATATTTTATCAAATAAACAAACTTTACTGCGTTCGTGAACAGGAATTAAAAGTCCACTTTGCAGCATAGTTTGGAGTAAACCAATAGTTTTTAAGGTAATACTTTTACCACCTGCATTTGGTCCGGAAATTACTATAATTCTACTATCTTGTTTTAATTCTATAGTTTGAGGAAAGGTTTTGTCTCCTTTTTTTAAATTGGTTAGGTAGAGGAGAGGATGGTAAGCATCTCTCATCATAAAATATCTATCATCTGTTATTTCTGGTAAAATAGCATTGAGTGAATTAGCATATTTTGCTTTGGCAGCAATAACATCAATATTGGTTAAAAATATCTGGTAGTTTTCTAATAACGACTGAAAAGGACGAATAAAATTAGTGACTTCTTTTAAAATTCTAATAACTTCTTCTTGCTCTTCATATTCTAAATTATTGAGTTCACGACTAAACTGCAAAGTTGTTTCAGGCTCAATATAAACTATGCTTCCTGTTTTGCTTCCTCCAAGTATAGAACCTTTAACCTTGCGTCTATACATTGCTTTAACTGCAAGGACACGTTTATTTTCGACTACAGATTCTCGAATATCATCTAAATAATCAAGATTGTGATAGGTGTTTAAAGCAGTAGTAAAACTTTGATTAATTTTACTTTTTATTAGGTTTATAGATTTACGAAGCTCATTAAGTAATGCTGAAGCATTATTTTTTATATCTCCAAAACGATCAATTATAGCATCTACCTTTTCTATAATGATTTTAGTAACTTCTATATGATATGAATACTCGTAAAGCGAAGGATAATATTCTTCAAACTTTTTTAAGTAGCTAACAATCTCGTTAGTAGTTAATGATATTGCAACAAGCTTTTTTAAACTATGGACTTCTAAATATGTATTTTCTATATTTAAAAGTTTTAGTTCATTAGTTATTGGTTCAAAACCATGATTAGGAATATTGTTATCGTTATAAAAAGATGATAAATACTCATTGGTTAAATTTAGCTCAATAAGCAATTTTTCCTTTATTTTAAAAGGAGAAATTTGTAAAGCTTTAGTATTACCTAAATTAGTTATACAGTAGTCGCTTACTTGTTGTAGTACGGTATAAAACTCTAAATCTTGTAATGTTTTATTATGAATGTTTATCATTCAATTTTTTTTTAACTTAATATAAAGATTACAAAGTTACATATTAAATTTTTTAACAATACGACAATTATGATTGTGGAAATATTTATTAGCAAATGTGCTATATATAAACTGAAATAGTCATAAAAATCATTGTTACAAGCAGTAAAATTATCACTAAAGGCATTACAAATTTTAACCATTTATCGTAGCCAACTTTTACAATAGCTAATGACGCTAAAATTAATCCAGTAGGGTTTATAAAAGCAAATAAGCCCATTCCATAATTATAGGCATTAACGATTAATTCTCTTCCTATACCAACAGTATCAGCTAATGGAGACATAATAGGCATTGAAAGGACTGCCATACCAGAAGAAGAAGGAACAAAAAACGATAATCCTGCATAAATAAACATCAAAGCATTAGCAAAAATTCCTTTATTCATGCCTTCGGTTACATTACTTGCATAAAATAGCATTGTGTCACTTATTAAACCATCGTTCATGATTACAGATACACCTCTAGCGATGCCAATAATTAACGCAACACCTAATAAATCACTAGCGCCTTTTACAAAAGTATCAACAAAAGTGTATTCTTTAATTTTACCAATAATTCCTATTAAAATAGCTCCAATTAAGAATACTGTAGTCATTTCTAAAAACCACCATTCTAGCATGGATACTCCATAAATCATGGTAATAAAACACAAGCTAAATATGAAAATAATGATACGCAATCTCCATGTTAATGAAGAACTTGAAACTATAGAATTACCAAACATATTTTCTATCTCTTCTTTTTGGTCATAAATTATAGATTTTGAAGGATCATTTTTTACGCGCTTAGCATATCTTAAAATATAGATTATACATATTATGGTTCCAATAGCTAGCATTATCAATCTTAAATTAATACCTGTTGTCCAATTTATACCTGCTGCATCTGATGCAATAATTGTGCTAAAAGGATTAGTTGTGGCGCACATAGTACCAATTGAAGAACCTATATAAATTGAAGCCAATGCAACCATAGCATCATATTTTGCAGCTAGGAATACTGGAATTAAAATAGGATAGAACGCTATAGTTTCTTCGGCCAAACCAAAAGTAGTTCCGCCTAATGCAATTAAAGAAGTGACCAATACAATTAAGAGATACTCTCTGCCCTTTAGCATATTAGCTAACCAAGTAATACCAGCATCGAAAGCTCCTGTAAAATTCATGATGCCAATTAATCCACCAATTATTAATACAAGAAAAATAATGTCGGCTGCTTCAATAATTCCTTTTATTGGTGATTTAAAAAAATCGATTAAGCCTTGTGGTTTTGCTTCCAATTCTTTATAAGTACTGGGGATGCTTATTGGCTTATAGATATCACCACTTGTAAATTTCTTAATTGGAATCTTAATATTTAAACCATCTAAAGTCTTTTGAGTTGCTGGTAAAGAATTTGATCCATCTATGCTTGTAATAGTAAGTGTTTTATTTGTTGAATTATAAACTAAACTGTCATATTTTCCAGCTGGTACAAACCATGTTAGCAAAGTAACTAAAGCAGCAATAATTAATAAGATAGTTTGTGCTGTTGGGAATTTAATTTTTTTCATTTAAATATTAAGTTAAATTTAATTTTCAGAAAGATAATACTATTTTTAGTTTTGCAATTGTAAATCAACTCTATGAAAGTAAACATTCACCAAAGTTGGAAACCTTATTTGCAGCAGGAATTTGATAAATCTTATTTTAAAGAGCTAGTAAACTTTGTAAAGCAAGAATATAATCAATATCAGTGTTTTCCTCCTGGTAGCCAAATTTTTAATGCCTTTGCATATTGTCATTTTGAAGATGTAAAAGTCGTAATAATTGGTCAGGATCCTTATCATGATATTGAACAAGCTCACGGGTTGTGCTTCTCGGTTAATGATGGTGTAGTACATCCACCATCTTTGAAAAATATATTTAAAGAAATCGAACAAGATTTGAAGATTCCTTATCCCCAAAGTGGTAATTTAGAGCGTTGGTCAAAACAAGGTGTTTTATTACTTAATGCAACATTAACTGTTAGAGCTCATCAAGCAGGGAGCCATCAAAAAAAAGGTTGGGAACAATTTACTAATGCAGTAATAGAGCAGATTTCTAATAAAAAAAATGATGTGGTTTTTTTACTTTGGGGAGGTTATGCAAAACAAAAAGTAAAATTAATTAATAAGGATTACCATAGTATTTTAACTTCAGGACATCCATCACCATTAAGCGCAAATAGAGGATATTGGTTTGGCAATAAGCATTTTAGCAAAACTAACTTCCTGTTGGAGCAAGCTGGCTTGAATGCTGTTGAGTGGTAATAACAGTAGGTTTTTCCTTTATTATAAAAGGCTTTTTAACGTTTCTTCTTTGAATAGTTTTGTTAGAGCTAAATTTTAATAGCATAAAATTTATAGCAACTAAGACAGAAAAAATAATAGTAATTGTTGTCAACATTTTAGATTTGGGCTTTAAAACATATCGGTAAAATACAAAAAAAATCGATTAAAGTGTAAACATGCACTAAATTTTTTAATTAAATTTTTACAAAAATAGTAAATATTTAAACAATAAACTATACGTAACGTTACGTATATATAACAATTAATATAATGATATTGCTACCTTAATCGTTACTTAATAACTAATTTATTGTAATCCCAAATTTCTGATATAATATTAAGAGTAAATAATTGTTCTTGCACATTACTAATAATGTTTGGTTGCATTACTTCTTGTGTCCATTCGGTTAAACTTATCCATTCTTGAACATCTTCTAATTTTTGCTTGTAACGATTAGAAATAGTTCTATTTATGTAGGGAATCTCTTTAAATTTAGAAGTGGTTGCATTTATTATTTTTAAAATAGTTTGCAATGCACCTTTATGGTTATTTATAAAATCTTCTCTTGCAGCAATTACAAAGCAAGGCCATGGAGAAGGACATTCTCCGATTTTTCTAAAAGTATTAGTATCGACTAAGGGCTTGGTAGTAAATTTTTCCCACATAAAATAATCAGCTTTGCCTTGTGTTAAAGCATCAACAGCTCCATCTAAATTTTTAACTATTTCAAAATTCAAATCAGTTTCTATATCCCAAAAGTTGTTTTGTGCATTTATAAATGCCATTAAATGAGATCCAGAACCATATCTACTAATGGCAGCTTTCTTTCCTCTAATATCTTTAATTGATTTATAAGATGAATTTTGTGCGACATGAATTCCCCAAATTAGAGGTGAGCTTACATAGGTTTGAACAATTTTACTTGGATTTCCAGCGATAATATCTTTAATAATACCTTCTGTAAGTATAACAGCAATATCAATATCTCCATCTCGCAATGCCTTATTCATTTGCCCTGTACCACCAAAATAATCTTTCCATCGCAAATTAATTCCTTCATTTTTGTATTCACCATTTTTTAGGGTTAAATACCAAGGCAAATTAAAATGTTCAGGGACACCACCAATGTTTACAGTTTTCATATAAAATTGAAAATAAGAATTATTTATCCACCTACTCGTTTAGTCTTAAAACCTTTATCTTTTAAAATCTGCATAATCTGGTCTCGATAATCGCCTTGAATAATAATTTTATCGTCTTTAAAACTACCTCCAACACTTAGCTTTTTTTTAAGTTCTTTTGCTAATGCTTTAAAATTCTCGGTTGCTCCTGTATAACCTTCAAGTATAGTAATAGGTTTTCCTTTACGTTTTTCATATTTGCAAATTATTGGGTCGTCTTGCATCCAAATTCCTTTCGATTCCTTTATATCTTCTAAAGATTCAGAAGGTGTATGCTCTGGAAATAAATTTTTTAATTGATCTTGTAAATCCATTATTTATAAACTATAGTAGCATGTAAATATACATAAATTGTAAACTCAAATTTATCAATTTTTTACAAGTTTAAATAGCAAAAACATCTAATCTATAACTAATATTTTTGTTATTTTTGATTTTTCAAATTTTAATATGAGTCGCGAAAGTAACAAATATCAGCATATAATTTACGATAAGCAGGATTTAGATAATAACACCTTAAAGTTGCTTTATAAAAATATGATCAAACCTCGTATGATAGAGGAGAAGATGCTTATTCTTTTACGGCAAGGTAAAATATCTAAATGGTTTTCAGGTATTGGTCAAGAAGCAATTTCGGTTGGTGTTACAATGGCTTTAAATATGGAAGAGTATATTTTGCCAATGCATCGAAATTTAGGTGTTTTTACTACTCGTGATATTCCACTAAATAGATTATTTGGACAATGGCAGGGTAAGGCAAGTGGTTTTACAAAAGGTAGAGATCGATCGTTTCATTTTGGAACTCAAGAGTATAATATTGTTGGTATGATTTCGCATTTGGGGCCACAATTAGGTGTTGCTGATGGAATTGCATTAGCTAATTTATTAAAGAAGAATAAACAAGTAACAGCTGTATTTACTGGTGAAGGAGGAACTAGTGAAGGTGATTTTCATGAAGCGCTGAATGTAGCTTCAGTATGGAATTTACCAGTTATTTTTTGTGTAGAAAATAATGGTTATGGGTTATCAACTCCAACTGCTGAACAATTTAATTGCAAACATATAGCAGACAAAGGTAAAGGGTATGGCATAGAATCATTTATTATTGAAGGAAATAACATTATAGAAGTTTATACCAAAGTATCTAAACTTGCCGAAAGTATAAGAAAGAATCCTAGACCTATTCTAATCGAATTTAAAACATTTAGAATGCGTGGTCATGAAGAAGCTAGTGGAACTAAATACGTTCCGAAAGATTTGTTAAATGACTGGGCTCTAAAAGATCCCATAGAAAACTTTCAAGAATTTTTAATTAATGAATCTATTTTATCACAAGAAGAAGAAGTCGCTTTTAAAAAGGATATTATACACGAAATAAATAAAAATCTTAAAATTGCTTTTAATGAAGACAGTATAACCCCTAATCCAACTGATGAATTAAATGATGTTTATAAATCATTTGTATATCAAGAAGTTAACTCGAATAAAGAAACTAAAGAAATTCGTTTTATTGATGCTATTTCAGAAGGATTGAAACAATCTATGGAAAAGCACAATGAGTTAGTTATAATGGGACAAGATATTGCCGATTATGGTGGTGTTTTTAAAATTACTGATGGATTTATCGATGCATTTGGAAAAGATCGTGTCCGTAATACACCAATTTGTGAATCGGCTATTATTGAAGCTGCTATGGGTTTGTCAATTTGCGGAATTAAAAGTGTTGTAGAACTTCAATTTGCCGATTTTGTGACTTCTGGGTTTAATCCAGTAGTTAATTATTTGGCAAAATCTTTTTATAGATGGAATCAAAATGCAGATGTAGTATTGCGCATGCCTTGTGGAGCTGGTGTTGCTGCAGGACCTTTTCATTCGCAAACTAATGAAGCGTGGTTTACAAAAACTCCAGGTTTAAAAGTGGTTTATCCTGCATTTCCATACGATGCAAAAGGCTTATTGGCAACTGCTATAAACGATCCAAATCCTGTATTATTTTTTGAGCATAAAGCATTATATAGAAGTTTACGACAAGATGTGCCAACCAATTACTTTACAATCCCATTTGGAAAGGCTTCACTTTTAAGAGAAGGGAATGCTGTTACTATTATTTCTTATGGAGCTGCAGTACATTGGGTTTTAGAAACGTTAGATAAAAATCTAAATATTAGTGCAGATGTTGTTGATTTAAGAACATTACAGCCTTTAGATACCGAAACGATATACGCTTCAGTAAAGAAAACAGGGAAAGCCATTATACTTCAAGAAGATTCTTTGTTTGGAGGTATCGCTTCAGATATTTCAGCATTAATTATGGAAGAATGTTTTGAATCATTAGATGCTCCAGTTAAACGAATTGCAAGTTTAGAAACACCTATTCCTTTTATTACTCAGTTGGAAGAGCAATATCTTCCAAAGGATCGATTTGAAGACGAATTAATGAGTTTATTAGATTATTAATACACTATTCAACTTCTTGTATCTCTTTAGCTACATCTTCTACTTTATCCAATACACGAAGTAAATTACCGCTCCAAAGCTTTTCGATTTGAACTTCAGAATAACCACGTTTTACTAATTCTAAAGTGATATTAAATGTTTCGGCTGCATTATTCCATCCTTCAATACCACCACCACCATCAAAATCACTACTAATGCCAACATGATTAATTCCTATTTTATCTACCATATAATCGATATGATCTACAAAATCAGATACGTTTACAGCAGGAGGGAAGTCAGCAATAGCTTTTACCTTTTCATTTGCTAAGGCTACGATTTTTCGTCTATTCTTAAAAAAATCATTTTGAGTTTGTTTATCAAGTAATTTTAATTCATCCCAATCATACCATTTTAGTCCTAAAGATTCAGCAATCTCACTTCTAACTGGTTTTAACTTTTCATCTCGTATTTCACTTTTTTCTTTACTTACATAAGATCCTAATGCCACAGCTTGCACAACACCTCCATTTTCTTTTAACCATTGTAATTGTTCATCATCAAGGTTTCTACTATGATTACATAATGCTCTTGCCGAAGAATGTGAAGCAATAATTGGCGCTTTACTTAAAGCAATCATTTGTTTCATAGCCTCTTTTGAAGGATGAGATACATCTATCATAATACCCAGACGATTCATTTCTATAATAACTTCTTTACCAAAATCACTCAACCCATTATGAAGCCAAACATCATCTTTTTCCCCAGTATTACTATCAGATAATTGACTATGACCATTATGGGCTAAAGACATATAGCGACCACCTAAATCGTAAAACTTCTTTACATTACTGATGTCGAGTCCAACAGGATAACCATTTTCAATACCAATCATAGCTACTTTTTTTCCAGCAGCATGAATGCGTCTAACATCGTTGGATGTTGTAGCAAGTTCTATTTGATTTGGTGCTATTTCCGAAACTAATCTATGTATGGCATCAAACTTAGACATTGCATTGTCATACGCTTTTGTATATCCTTCAACTGTTAGAGAATCTTGTCCTGTATAAACTATAAACCAAGCTACATCTAATCCTCCTTTATTCATTTTAGGAAGTGTAATCTGGGACTGAAGATCTTGAGTGTAATTTATAGAATCTGTAAAATTTGCAACATCAATATCACAATGAGTATCTAAAGTTATTACACGTTCATGGATAGCTTTGGCTTTTGCAATGATTTGTTCTTCAGTCATAATTTTTTCTTCATTTTTACAGGATATATTAAAAACGATTGAGAATAAAAAAATAAATCTAAAAAAATTATTAAACTTATTGGTTGGTTTAGAACTGCTGTAATTCTTCATTCTTGATAAGATTGGTTAATATAAACCAAATATAAGATTAAAATTATGAGTTATTTTGTTTGTGCTTCCGAAATAATGAAAGGATATAATATTCTAATATTGTTAATTTCTTCTGATGTCAAATTCTTTACAGATTTTCCTAATACATTGTTTGCATAGACTTCACGAAGTTCATAATAAGCTTTAGTTAATTCATTCTGCACTTTTATAAATAATTTGTAGGATGTTTGCTTATCACTTTGAAGAGAAATTACGGCTTCCTTTGGATTATCAGACATTGTAATTAAGCTATTACCATTACAATAAGTACAGCTTTTATCTCCATTATTATCAATAAAATTTTTAGCAATTTCTTTTAAGCTCTCAATTGGTGCAATTTCATTATTTATCATAATTTCTTGCTTACCATTTAAAGCTATTCTTAAAATGTTTCGTTCATTGATATCTATTGTGCAATCTTCTGTAGGACAGATTTGAGGTAGCTTTCTATTAATACCCTCATCTGTAGCCATAGTTGTTGTTACTAGAAAGAAAATAAGTAATAAAAAGGCAATGTCTGCCATAGAACCTGCATTTAAT
>Ga0209013_10003529_pt1 | contig 13905 bp, 11 predicted proteins | sample Cruoilmetagenom2_FD_187291 | JGI IMG/M metagenome (GOLD analysis project Ga0209013, IMG submission 187291) | Oil polluted marine microbial communities from Coal Oil Point, Santa Barbara, California, USA - Sample 2 (SPAdes) (version 2) | ecosystem: Environmental > Aquatic > Marine > Oil seeps ... | reverse complement strand
ATCTGAACACGGTCGAGTGGACGACGGTGCACGGGATGAAGGTCAACCACACGGACCCAGAACTCTTCCACTTGATGAAAGCGGCCGGAGCCAAGCGCGTCGGTTTCGGCGTGGAAAGTGGCGATCCCTGGATGCTGCGCCATGTTATCCGCAAAGCCCAAACCCTGGATCAGGTGCGCAACGCCTTCCAGTGGGCCAAAGATGCCAAGTTGCAGACCATGGGTTTCTTCATCTACGGCATGCCCAAAGATACGGAAGAAACGATGGAGGCGACAACTCAACTGGCTTTGGAATTGGACCCCGATCTGGCTAATTTCATGTTGGCGGGTCCTTTTCCCGGCACCGCCATGTGGGATGTGATCATGGACGAAGGTGAGATATTCGCCAAAGACTGGAGCGGCCTGGCCATTCACGATCAAAAGGCCCGCTTCACCATCCACGACGGCGAGTATGATCCCGATCTGGTGCTAAAAAAATGGAGGGAAGCCTATCGTCGTTTCTATCTCTATCGCCCCAAGCGTTTGTGGCAAAAAGCGACCGATAAGAGCTTGTGGATGAATCTGCCCGACACCATTTCCAACGCCCGCCGTTTCTTCATCGGCAACAAAGAACAGACGGCTGATGTGGCATAGAGAAAATTGCGGATTTCGGATTGCGGACTGCGGATTTGAATTGATTCTCTATTCCGCAATCCGTAATCCGTAATTCAAAATATCCAAAATGTACCCCCCCGAACTCCTTTCCGAACGCCTGCAACTGCCCGAGACCGATGATCACAGCATCGTCCTGATTACGGGCAACCAGTTGCGGCACAGGCGTTTCGCCTTGCGCATGCAGCAGGTTTTTGGCGAGTTGGTGGTGGGATGGTATCAACTGGATCGGGGAACAAGAAAAAGCGAGGGGGCTACGAACAAAGGTCTCGATGCAGGCATGGTGAGAAGCAAGGCCTCGCGCATAATGCGCGCGGATGTGCTGGCGCGCGGGCGCGACCGCCTGAATCGCCGCCGCAACCAGGCAACGCTTCAGCAATACTACGCCGCCCATGCAGCAGCCGAACAAGCGCTTTTCGGACAGGAAGTGACCGATCTGGAGTCATTCGCTGTGCGTCAAGCGGTTAAAATCGATCCCAATGATGTGAACAGCCCAACTTTTGTGCAGGAAATCGAGACGCTGGGTCCCTATTTTTTCCTCACGCTGGGCGGGCCGCTTTACAGGAAACCCCTGCTCGACACCGTGCGAGGTGTGGCTGTCAACCAACACGCCGGACATTCGCCTGACTTACGCGGGAGCAATACCACCGAATGGGCGCTCTACCACCGCAACCTGGATCATGTCAGCGCCACCGTGCATCTCACCATTTCTGGGGCTGATGCCGGCCCCATCCTCCGTCGCTCCAACCCCTGCCTGATTCCGACTGACGACGTGAACACTGTCTTTGCCCGCGTGGTGGCATTGGGGACGGAATTGATGATCGAATCGGTGCAGAAGATCATCGCCGACAAAAACGTCATCGCTTTCCCGCAGCCCTTGCGCACCGGCAAAACCTATCTCAGCAAGCAACTCCCCGACATCATCGAGCCCATCACGCGTGATTTCCGCGCTGGTTGGCTGCAGAAAGCGATTGAGCAGCAACGGCAATTTTAGCATCAAGTGACAGGCACTTGCGAAGTGCCTGTCACTTCTGGTCACATATCATGAACCCCGGCTGGTACATCCTCAACTATCACGACATCTCGTGGGAAGATAGCGCCTACACGCGGGCGATCGGCGGCAACCTCCCGCCCGATATCTTTCGCTCCCACCTGGATGCCCTGAACCAGAACGCCCGGCTTGTCTCCGTCCCTGATGGCTTCCAGCGCTTCCGCCAAGGCAAAATCGACGAACCGCTGGTCAGTTTTTGGTTCGACGATGGCCTGGCGGGCGTGCGGAAATACGCCCTGCCCCTCCTCGAACAGGTCGGCGTCAAAGGTGCGATGTCGGTCAACAGCAAATTTATGCTGCGAGAGGAACTGTTCTGGCGCTCCAAGCTCTCCTTTCTCACGTTCACCGATGGCATGCGTTTCCTGCGCAGCAAACTCCGCCCGCTCGGCTTCAAAACCGACAGGAGCATCCGTTCCTTCACGCTCGATCATTTTTCAGATAAAATCGTGACGAATATCGACGATGTTTACACCAAATTTACAAGTGAACTCGATCGGCAGGATGCTTATCGCTTGTTCGAGGATGTGAACGGCATCGCCGAGTTACAGCGCAGTGGCTGGGAACTAGCCAATCATTCGGCATCGCACTACCCCGTCAGCGAGGATTCGTACATCGAGCACTTCGGCACAGAATTCGCACGCTGCGAGAGCGCCTTGGAGCAGCATCTCGGCCAAAACACACGCTTCTGGGTGATTCCCTTTGACAGGAAGGGCAAACGCTCCCCGAATCTTCAGCAGGTTTTCGAGCAGTCAGATGATCGGGACCGCACACTAGTGTTGGTCGGCCACAAAGTCAACACGAGCCTGCAGAAGCAAGGTAATCTCCTGTACCGTATCTATCCGCCTTACGAAGATGGATCGGGACTGATTCGTTATTTGGATAAGGTTAATGATTAAATATCAAAGATTAAAGTGATAAATCAGATTTTCCTACTTTATCCGCAGATTACACAGATATTCACAGATTAAAATAATAATCTAGTAATCTGGTTAATATTCAAATGATTCCGATGATGAAATCTTAATCATTAATCTTTAGTCTTTAGTCTTTGATTCTATTCCGGGCAAAGATACTCCAAACACACAGTCCCAATCCGCAATCCACAATGTCCCTTCTCACCCTCGCCCCCAAACTTCCCGCCTACTGGGCTTTTCGACGCTTTGGCTGGCCGAAAATGTATCCCTTTTCGGTGGTCATTTCTATCAGCTTCCGCTGCAACAGCAAATGCCGCACCTGCGATATCTGGCGCAAGCCCAACGATGACATGAGCGTGGAGGAATGGGACAAGGTGTTCGCCAATCTCGGTCGGGGGATCGAATATCTGACCTTCACCGGCGGCGAACCCTTTATGCGCAAAGATTTGGACGAGATGGTCATATCCGGTTACCGGCACTGTCGCCCCAGCTATATCACGATTCCCACTAATGGCCTGCTCACCAAGCGGATTCTGGCGGCTGTCGATCGTATCTGCACGGAGTGCCCCGACACGGATCTCGGCATCAATCTCTCGTTGGATGGCATTGGCGAGGAACATGACGACATTCGCGGCGTGCCGGGCAATTGGGTCAGAGCTATGGAGACATGGAATGGCCTGAGAGCGCTCAAAGAGAAACATAGCAATCTCATCATCAGCGTGCATACCGTGATCAGCCAATTCAATCATCGGCGTTTCCCGGAGATCTACGAGGGTCTGAAATTCCTGGAGCCCGATAGTTACATCACCGAGGTGGCCGAAGAGCGGGTGGAGTTGGACACCATCGGTTGGGAGATCACGCCAAAGCCAGAAGACTATGCTCCGCTCGCAGACTTCCTCAGTGAAGAAGCGCGCCAGGCTCCCGCAAAGGGTTTCACTCGCTTCACCCAGGGATTCCGCGCCCAGTATTACCAGATCGCCAAGCGCACGCTGTTTGAACAGACGCAGGTCATCGATTGTTACGCTGGTTGGGCCAGCGCCCAGATCGGACCTAATGGCGATATCTGGACGTGTTGTATCCGCGCCGAGCCGGTCGGCAACCTCCGCCAGACCAACTACGATTTGGCCCCAATCTGGTTCAGTACCGAAATGCAGGCGATGCGCAAGAGCATCTACGACAAGGAATGCGCCTGCCCCATGGCCAACGCCACCTATACCAATATGTTATTGCACCCACCGACCGTGGGGAAGGTGATGATCGATATCATAAATTGACAGGGGTCGATTTTTGTCAAGCGAACGAAGCCCGGCTACAATGCAAATAGAACTCTATCAACCGAAACTGTTCATGCATTGAGGAGAGGCTTGATGGCGGCGATCCATTTCATTGGACCATTGGTGAGACGCGGCAACTATTACTGCATCGAATTCCCTCGTTACTTGAGTGGTGAACTACAGAGCCGGGCCCGAATCAAGGTGACGGGTACTATCAATGGTGGAGACTACGATGGCTCCGCTTTCCCGACAGGCGATGGCAGGCACTTCATCATGATCAATGCCCGTATGCGCCAGGTGTTGGGAATTCATCAGGGGGAAGAGATCGTCGTTATTCTGGACAAAGTGGAACCTGAGAAGACAAAGGAAGAGTAGACAATCATGCCGGCATGCAGGCATCACGGTGGGATTGAAAAACATCTCGATTGTCATTCCGAACGAAAACATTTCGCAGAAATGCGGAATCTGTATCCCCCTATCACATGAACAGATTCCTCAACTCTCCGCCGGTCGCACGGAATGACACTATTAGGGATATTTTTCGCGCCAATCTCCCAGTGCGTTGTAGGCGGCGAGAGGGGTTTCCGACGCACTGCTGACAGGATCTTCCAGCGCTTGCAGCACAGATTTGACAAGTGGATCGCCAGTTCCCGAAAGGGCGCGATGGGCGCTCTCGTAGAGACGGGAATCGGCTGGCGTTGTAACCAACTCACTAAGCACTGCTTCCGTCGCAGATGGGCCATGATGACGCAGTGCATCTGCGGCAGCCCAACGCACGCCGACATCTGAATCCGAAAGGGCTGAGACCAGGGCGTTTATGGCCTCTTGCCCGGACATCTGTCCAAGTTCGTGGCAGGCGCCAACACGTTCCGCCTCGCTGGCCGTTTTATCTGCCAATTGGGTTATTGCAGCTTGTAATTGTGGTTTTGCACTCATTTTTCACCTCTAAGGTGTGCTGGCGCGAACGAACTTGCCAGTCAATCGTTTCCTTCCTCTATTATACACCAAAATGATCTGTTTGCGCGCCCAATTTTTATTTTTAACAGATAATGTGGTCACACAACGATCAGGCAACGTTTTTCATCCAGGCGAACTCATTGGCCAGGCCTTGTTGCAGTGATACCTGTGGATGCCAGCCTAACACTTCGTGCGCGAGTGTGGTGTCGGCCCAGGTGTGTCGGGCTTCGCCTGCGAAACGGTCGAAGCGTTCGATGGTGATGGGTTGTCCGACGACTTCTTCCAACAGCATGAAGAGCCCGTTCATGGCGATACGACTGCCGCCACCAAGATTGAAGATGCCGCCCTCTGCATCAGGCGCTACCGCTGCGGCCACCGTCCCGGCGACAATGTCATCGACGTAGGTAAAATCGCGCGTTTGTTTGCCATCGCCGTACAGTGTGATCGGTTGGTCATCCAGAATCGCCTGGAAAAAGCGATTGAAGGCCATATCTGGGCGCTGGCGGGGTCCGTAGACGGTGAAGTAGCGGACGATGGCGGTGGGGACAGCGAATTCCTGCCGGTAGCTCTGGCAAAGATGCTCAGCCGCCAGCTTGGTGATGGCATAGGGTGAGCGGGGAACAGGGCAGGTGGTCTCGCTCCAGGGCAGGTCGGGTGCATCGCCGTAAATAGATGAAGAGCCTGCGAACACAAAACGTTTGAGCGGACGTCCGACGCAGTGGTGAAGCAGGCGCTCGGTGGCCATGACGTTATTCTTGGCGTAGGGCGCAAACTGATCGCCCCAACAGCCTCGCACGCCAGGTTGGCCGGCGATATGATAAACCACTTCCACGCCATCTAAAAGTGCTTCCAGGTCATCGTCAACGAGATCAATTTCTGCAAGCTTAAAATTGGGATGAATGCTGGCCGAAGCAAGATTACGACGCTTCGCGTCCAGGCCGTAAAAAGAGGTGAAACTATCAATGCCGACCACTTCATGTCCGTCCGACAACAGGCGATCGACGAGTGTAGATCCTACGAATCCGGCGCAACCGGTGACTAGAGATTTCATGCCGGGCATGATAGTCCATCTCGCCGACTATTGCCAAATGGAATTGTCCTTCTTTGCTGACAGACGAGAAAGCCGGAAAGATTGCATTTTTTCGGGCCTTCAAGTGCTGAGTCGCCACTGTTCATTCGCAGCTACCAATCTGTGCGAAGATGAGTTTGGGTATGCCGTCTGGCGCACAAGATTTCTTGCAGAGCATCTGTGTGTCAAAGTATTATTCACGATTAAGAGCATCGGACGCCGTTTCCGCCGTTTCCGCTATATCAAGAAGCGCTATCGCATGGAATGCTGATGCCATCCGTCATCCTAAAATGGGTCGCAAACAAACATGAAAACGGAAAATAAAGTCGCTGATTTTTGCAATTCAAAATGGTTTCCGAGCATAGCCCTGGCCATTGTACTCTATCTCATCTATTCTCCCATCTTTTTAAGCGACTACCTGATGAATGATGACTGGGCTCATATCGGTCCGAAATCGCGCGACGTGGTGCAAAGCGTCATTGATCATTTCCTGTTTAATGGTCGGGCCATCTTTGGCGCTATACAGAGTTTGGTTTTTGAATACGTAGAATACGATCCGCTCTTGGTCCAAGCGGTGCGGTTTTTAGATTTCTTATCGATGGCGGCTGTCGCTGTGGTGTTGCAAAGATTCCTGGAAAAGCAGTCGATGCATCGATGGCTTTCTTTTTTTGTTGTGCTCTTTCTGTTTTCTCATGTGTCTATCCAGGGGTTGTTGGGATATGGACTGCTGCTGATATCCAATAGTCAGCCGGCTATATGGTTTAGCCTGCTGGCTTTCTATCTTTTTTTCTTCGCGTTCAAAAAGTGGCGGATTCCCAAAGCATTACAAATGGTCATCGTCTTCTTTGTGCTCATGCTCGCCATGCTTTCAATGCAAACCTACGCATTCTTTGCCATGATTCCCCTGTCGTATCTTGCGTTGGCCGATTGGGATAAACAGAAACACAGGATAATAGGCTTCTTTATCATCGCCATCATTGTTTTTGTGGCATCCTCTCTGGCCTATAAATTCGTTCTCGATTTCAGTGTCGCCCAGGGCAGGGCGACTTATCCGCTTGGCCAGCAGGCCTTTAGTGCGATTGCATCAGATCCAGTCAGGGTATTTTTGCGCACAATCAACCCCCTCGCCTATTGGAGCGCATTCACAATCTGGACCTACCCATTCCCCCTGCACTACACACCACCACTCGGGGATACAAAGGAAACAATTTCGTCCGCTATCCTGATTATCTGGATGGCGCTCAATGTCGCGGCGATTATTACGGAGATTCGAGATCCGGCAAAGGAAAGCAAGCGCCAGGTCATTTTCAAATGGCTGACCGTCCTGGTTTGCCTGGGTTTTGGCGCTCTCTTTTTGGTTGCCGACTCACCTACAAAGATCATTGAACACAGGCCACATATGACCCTGACCATGACCGGGGTGGCTATTTTTACCGGCGCTTATAGCTTGCAGATACTGGCAGCGAAGTTTCGATTCCTGAAGAGTAAGATCGCATTGGCATTGGGTGCTTTCCTTATCATCATGGTTGCCTTCGGAGCGCAAGCTGGCATTTTGCGGGGCATCACATATACCCGCATGGAACAGATTAATTTCATTCGCACCGAACTAGTCAGCAGGGATCCGGCTGAATACAAGAACATCATCATCGTTCTGCCTGCGAGTGGTGGGTGCGTTACGGAACCATGCGATCCCTGGTTCGGACAGATCGTGCACAGCGATTGGCACATGGGACGCAAGGAGGTCTACAAATATGCCTTGACCACTATGGGTATTTCGCCTGACGCCATGAATATGACAGTTGAAAAACAGAAACCGGATACAATTCCAAACGATACGCTTGTCATCGACTGGAATAAATTTATCTCGGCCCGCAAGAGATTGGCTGATTTTTTGAAGCAACAGAATTAGACACCCACAACGAATTCGAGATCATCAGAACACCAACCGTATTGTACAGGCAATGCAGATGAAATTACCTGACCAATCACCAGTTTCCTGGCAACTCCCCATCATTCAGGCTCTGTCCGGGATTGCCCTGGCCATTGTCCTGTTGTTGCTCCCTATTCCAGTTTTTCAACTCATTGGGGCGATCATTTTGGTGGCCCTTCCTGGCTATTGGACCTGGCGTCTGCTGGGTTTTTTCAGTCCTTTGGCGTCACCTTTCATTTGGGCCGCTGTTATTTTTACGGTCTTCGCTGTCGTGCCAATTGGTGTGAATTTTGTGGCGATGTTGCTTGGGTTGAATTTTATCGTCATTGTACTGACGCTTGTATTCATGACTTTGATTCCAGCCGTGCTATTTCAGCGAAGGCAAAAGGAGACCGTTGATCACATCCTGGACGAGAGCATACCGACATGGGTTTATGTTCTGGTGACAGGGTTGGGCATTTTTCTTGGACTCATGGTGGTGATGAGTTATGCGCCTATTCTGACAATCAAGGGATTGCCGTGGGTGACAATGGGTGATTGGGATAAGCATGGGGCGATCATCTGGACTCTGTCCGAAAGTGGTGTCCCGCCGGAAGATTTCTTGATCGGTTCCAATCCCTCGATCACGTTCACTTACTATTACCTATTCCACCTCATCCCGGCCCAACTGCATATACTGACACGCCAACACTTTGATCTCAGGTGGATATTTATCGTTCCCACTGTGGCGTTGGCCTTTGCCCTACCCACACTTCTGTTTGTACTGGCGCAAGCATTGTTGAAACGTCTGAATCTGGCTGTGTTGGTCACTTTTTTCGTGACGTTGGTCGGCGGTCTCGATTTGGTTGCTGTGGCGATTCTGTTGGATCAGGAAAGCCTGTCACTCCTAAAACTCATTAACTGGGTAAGATACCTGCATATCGAGAGTTGGGCAAACCCCACTGGATTGAATATCATCGGTTTCTACAATTACTTTATCTGGGTGCCGCATCATCTGGCCGCCCTGGGCTTACTGGTTGCGGCATGGATACTCTGGATGCGCCGTCCCGCGTGGCGAGCACTGCGTTTTTGGTTTCCGATCTTATTTGCCAGCATGATAGGATTCAGTGTGTATGTATCTATCGCTGCAATGGCCGGATTGGTGGTCTGGCTCGGATGGGAAGGACTGGTGCTGTTGAGAGAGGATGGGGTTTCGCAGCTTCGCCAACAATGGAAAACCTGGATTTTGCGAGGGTTGGGGATCGCCGTCATGATGACCATTCTCGCCGCCCCTATGTTGTGGCAATACTGGCAAGGTAGTTCACCCGGACGAGGCGTTGCCTTTGAATCACCTGCTTTGGCGGTGGCTCAGGTGTTCGAGTGGCTTACTCAGGCTCCCCTGAACAGTGCATGGTGGCGTCCTTTGCATTTTGCGCTGCAGTATTTTCTTGATTTGGGTGTGGGACTATTGTTGCTCATCTTTGGCATTTATATTACCGCACGGGCGTACTGGTCACAATCCTGGGCCAATCAATATCCTGACCTGACGAAAATCCTGACGACCTCATCCTGGCGCTGGATTTTCAGCACAGGCGTTACGGCGCTTATTTTGATAACCTTCTTTGTATCCGCAGGCTCTTCTCAGGAAGCGCTTAAAACACCTTACGGAACATTGAACGACTTTGGCATGCGTGTGGTCATGCCAACGCAGATTACAATTGGCATCCTGGCTGCGCTGTTCATCATGTGGTGGAGCCGGCATCGATGGAAGCGCTACCTGCTGCCGCTCATTTTCGTGGGTGGCATCCTGATCGTGCTCGGTTTGGGGGCAACTGGTTGGGAGATGTCGGCCATGGCATTTGCCAAGTACAGGCTGGGTTGGGCGATTCCAAACGAACATCTTCAGGCGTTGGACTATGTTCGCCACAACACGCCGCAGTCTACGAGATTCCAGCAGCCAATCCACGCATGGCCTGAGACATACCTTATCGCTCAGCGCCGCCCCGTCTTGTGGGGCAGAACAGCCATGTTGTTAAGCGCGGATCAACCACGGGCCTATCGCTTGAATGACGCACTCAGACAAGCGTACATGGCAGATGAGCCTGAACGTTCATACCAGCTTTTCAAGGAAAACAACGTTAATCTTTTCCTAGTGACGCCTCAAGAGCGTTCTCCCCAAATGAACCCTGACAAGTTCAACGACACCCATTTTTATCGCCTTGCGTTCGATAACAGTTGGGGACAGATCTATCAGTTGACGGATGAAGAGCCGATCCCACAAGTCGTCACATTGGCGGCGCAGGCAAAGCGAGCTAGCGATGCCGGCGAGATTGATAAGGCCAGAGAATTGTACGAAGAGGCGGTGGCGACCGAATCCAATCCGGGATTGCGAAAAGATATCCTCATAAAATGGGGGATTCTGGAAAGATTCAATGATCCTGAAAAGGCGGCTTTGTTATTTGAAGAGGCGCTAGACCTCGAAAGTGATAATATCGAACTCAATGCGAATTACGGTGCAGTGCTACTCAAACTGGAACGCTTCGACGAAGCCATCGATGCATTTACATTCGTCGTCACAGACAACCCCAAACACTACTGGGGTTGGCGACTATTGGGCGACGCCTATGAAAAGCAGGGCGACTGGGGTAATGCGATGATGGTGTACGAAGAAGCCGTAGAGGTGGCGAATCCAGATTCAGATGGGCAACGTTTCGTCGTATTCAGAGCCATTGCCAGCGCTGTGCGCGCCAATTCCTGCGATCAAGCCAATGACCTCGCCGAGCGTTTCGCCACTCTTCTTGAACCCCAGGCGGAAGAAATTGCTGCGCTTCTGGCAAACTGTGTACAATGAAGCAATACTGATGAATGACCACACCCTGCGTATCCTAGAATTCGATAAAATCCTCGACCGCTTTAGCCGTTTCTGCAGCTTTGAGATTAGTCAGGAAATGGCGCTCAACTGGCGACCCACCACCGACCTGGGCGAGGCGCGTCTGTGGCAGCAGGAAACCGAGGAAGCCCGCAGCTTGCTGGGGCAGCAACCAGAATTGCACCTGGGCGGCGTCCATGACCTGAGACCGTTCCTGGAGCAGGCCGAGCGCGGGGCGATCCTGGCTCCTCCCGACCTTTTAGAGATATGGTCCACCATTCTGCGCGCTCGCCGTTTGCGGCAGATCCTGATCCGCAATGCGACCCTGTACCCCGCTCTGGCTGATTGGGGCGAACGCATCCAAGACCTGGAACACGTCGCCGCCGAGATCGGACGGGCGATCAACGAGCGAGGGGAAGTGATGGACAGCGCCAGCCCCCGTCTGGCCCGCTTGCGCTCCGAAATTCGTGTCTTACAAGACCGTCTGCAGACTCGTATCCAACGCATCGCCGGCAATCGCGACAACGCCCAATATCTTCAGGAATCTATTGTCACCCAGCGGCAGGGGCGGTATGTCCTGCCTGTGCGGGCTGAGTTCAAAGGACGCATCCCCGGCATCGTGCACGATCAATCAGGCAGTGGGGCGACCTTGTTTGTCGAGCCCTTCGCTATTGTCGATCTCAACAACGACTGGCGTCAACGGCAGTTCGAGGAGCAGGAAGAAGTCCATCGGATCTTGCGAGAATTGACCGAGCTGGTGGCCGATGAATCACTCTACCTGCATGCCACGCTCGACGCTCTGGCTGGTCTCGACCTGATTCTGGCCCGGGCCCGCTATGCGGATGAACTCCATGCCTCCCAACCGGAATTGCTGGGCTTCACCGTATCCGGCGAGGACCGCTTCCATCACGATACCGAACTGAAGCCGAAACAACATCCCAGCGTCGTGTTGAACCTCAAACAGGCGCGCCATCCCCTGCTCGATCCGGAAACAGTCGTGCCGATCGATTTCCATTTTGGCAATGATTACTTCGTTGTCGTCCTCACCGGCCCCAACACCGGTGGCAAGACCGTCAGTTTGAAAACAGTCGGTCTGCTGACGTTAATGGCTCAGGCAGGGATGGCGATTCCGGCTAAATCAGGTTGCAAGCTCACCCTGTTCGAAGCGGTTTACGCCGACATCGGCGACGAGCAGAGCATCGAGCAAAGCCTGAGCACGTTTTCCTCGCACATGACCAACATCGTACGGATTTTGGGTGCCGCCACCCCGCGCAACCTGGTCTTGTTTGATGAACTGGGGGCGGGTACAGACCCAGAGGAAGGATCGGCTCTGGCCCAGGCATTGCTCGGCCATCTGCGCGACAGCGGCATCCCCACCGTTGCCACCACCCATTATTCGGAGGTCAAACTTTACGCCCACACCACCGCCGGCATCACCAACGCCTCGGTGGAATTCGACCTGGAAACCCTGAGCCCCACCTATGAACTGACCATCGGCCTACCCGGTCGCTCCAACGCGCTGGCCATTGCCCGGCGACTAGGCCTGACTCGCTCGATTGCAGACGCCGCCGAAAACATGGTCGATCCCGAAAGTCTGGCCGCCGATGCCCTCCTGGCCGAGATCAGGGAGGCGAGAGACGCCACCCGCAAAGCGCAGAAGAACGCCGAAGCGGTGGAACGAACGGTCAGCGCCAGGGAAGCGGAGCTTCGCGCTCAGTTAGCCAAGATCGAGGAAGCTCGGCGGGCGGTAATCAACGAAACCCGGACTCAGGCCCAGCTCGAATTGGAAGCGCTTCGAGAAGAGGTGGCACGCGTCCGCTCTCGTCTGGGCTCAGGGCCGCAATCGCAGCATGAGCGTTTCCTGGAGGAGGCGGAACAGGCTTTGCGACAGCGCCAGGAAGCGGAACAGACGCTACCCGACAAGGTCGCCGATACCGTCGTAGCCGAACCCGAGCGCCCGTCTGGCCCCATCCAGGTCAGCGACATCGTGTGGGTGCACAGCCTCAGTGCCAGTGGGCAGGTGCAGGACATCTTGAACGAGCGCGAAGCAGAAGTGCAGGTCGGCTCTTTCCGTTTGAAAGTGCTGCTGGATGGTTTGGAATTGCGGGAGCGCCCGCAACCCCAGCCAGAAACAGCATTCAGTTCTGGTACGATGAGACCTGCAACCACACCGGGCATGGAATTGGATCTGCGAGGCATGAGGGTGGATGAGACCCTGGCGATGTTGGACGACTACATCGATTCGGCATACCTGGCCGAATTACCGTGGGTGCGGATCATTCACGGCAAGGGCACAGGTGCGTTGCGCCAAGTGGTGGGCGACTTCCTGCGCAACCATCCGGTGGTGTCCAAATTCAGGGGTGGGGAGCAGGGCGAGGGTGGGGATGGGGTGACGGTGGCGTATTTTGTGGTGAAATAGTGTCCGGAGATTACGCTCTTCCGGACTTTTGATTACGTTTTGCGAAAATTAGGTATGGACGAAATTCCTTTTTCCTGCTATAATGCAATCGCAATGTGAGCTTTGGTCCAAATTTCATATTCATCCACTCAATTTTTCAAGGAGAAATCTAATGGGTCCTCTTATCGAGATTATTCTTTTGGCCGTGACGGCCGCCCTTGTTATCTGGATCGTCAGCAAGCTCAACCTTGGTCTTACGGTCGATAGCTACATGAGCGCGATTGCCGCCGCTATCGTGATCGCTGTTGTTGCAATCGTAATCGCCTGGCTACTCAGCTTTCTTAACATCAACATCGGCGGTCCTTTGCTGGGCCCCATCGTCAGTCTCATCATTGCCGCAGTTGTCCTGATGGTCAGCGATCGATTCCTATCTGGATTGCATGTCGCCGGTTTCACCGGTGCCCTTGTCGCCGCCATCGCCATCGGCGTTGTAACCTGGATCATCAACTGGTTGGTTGGTTTACTCGGATTCTAAACACGCTACTACCTGGACCCGCTCACACGAAAACATCGTCGCTGCTCACACCAGCGGCGATGTTTTTATTCGTAGTGAAGTTGGCTCTGTCCCGCTTGTTAGTGTCTGGAGCCCATGCTAGAATTCACACAGAAACGGGCATCACATTCAACGTTCGCTTTCATAACCCCATGAGCATCACTTCCGACCACTCCATCAGCGTCCTCGACGACAACATTCGTCGCCAGATTGCCGGCGCTATTGCCGAAGTGGATCCCGCGCAGATGGCTATAACTCGCA
>Ga0209013_10003528_pt1 | contig 13907 bp, 11 predicted proteins | sample Cruoilmetagenom2_FD_187291 | JGI IMG/M metagenome (GOLD analysis project Ga0209013, IMG submission 187291) | Oil polluted marine microbial communities from Coal Oil Point, Santa Barbara, California, USA - Sample 2 (SPAdes) (version 2) | ecosystem: Environmental > Aquatic > Marine > Oil seeps ... | reverse complement strand
CTCCCGCACCATGGCGAACTGGAGCGGATGCAGGTGGTCGCCATCTGACAGCGATTCGATAGTCTCGATGCTGCACCCCTGCATGCGCTTCATTCTTTGCACGCAGGCCTGCCGGGCACGTCCGTCCACGATGACCATACACGCCCCGCAGGTCCCCTCTGAGCAGCCATCTTTTGCGCCTGTCAGCCCCAGATCCTCCCGCAGGAAGGTGAGGAGCGTCATCTCGGGATCGACCCGGACCTCGATCTCTTGCCCGTTTACGTTCAAGCATATCGTTTCTAGCACGAACTTGCCTCCTTGGGGGCTCGGACTGTGCAGTGGGCGCCCCGGGAGACTTCCAAAGTCGTGCGAACAGGTTCGCCTGAGGCTTTAGAAGTCATTGTCGACCATGGTTCCTGTTCAAGGTGCAAACCACGCTGGCGTGACGGCCTTGCGCCAGCGCGGCCCCTGCTCCGGCCAACCTGCTTGCAGCAGGTCGCGTGTTTCGATGCCAGCACGGCTAACCAGATCCACCGTTGCACCACGGGCGCGCCCGAGGATTGTGTCTTCGTCCATCGTAAGTACGTTGCGGTCTTCCATCACCACCTGCCCGTCGATGATGGTCGCCACGACGTCTGACCCTCGCGCGCTGTAGACCAGTTTTGGGACTACCTGATGGTGCGCGCCAGTGGCGGGTACCATCAGGTGCGGTTGGTCAAAGTCGACCACGATGAGGTCAGCCCGCTTGCCTGGCTCCAGGCTGCCAGTCTGCTCTTCCAATCCCAGCACTCGGGCGCCATCCACCGTGGCCATCTCCAGCGCGTCCTCGGCCGTCAGTACCTCAGCGTCCAGGTGCTGGACTTTTTGCAGCATCGCAGCGGTTTTCATCACCTCGAATAGATCATAGGTGTAGCTGGCTGCCCCGTCAGTGCCCAAGCCGACAGTCACGCCTTGAGCCCGCAGCTCCGCCACCGGGGCAACTCCGTAGCCCAGGTGCGCATTGGCCACCGGGCAATGGGCGATTTTGCTGTCGGTCTCTGCTGCCAACCGTATCTCATGCGGCGACAGCCAGACGGCATGGATGAGGATCGAATCTGGCCCGGTGAGGCCTATCTCGTGAACGTGTTCCAGATCCCGCATGGCATAGTGCTTTAACGAGCGGGAGACGATCTCGGCCCAACCTGCCACGTGGGTTGCCAATTGCAGGCCCTGCGATCGCGCCATCTCGATGGTCTCCTCCATGAGGCGATCGCTGATGTCCTCGGTGGAACCCGGCCCAAGGGCGACGATGGTACGACCCTGCTGGTGCCAGCGATCGATGAAGGCATTGGCCTCAGCGATCAGCTCATCCTCGCGCCGGATCATGGCCATATCCTCGAACTCGATGTGCGCCCCGGCAAAGGATTGGTCCAGCAGGCCATAGACCACGTGGTGCCTGAGTCCCGCATCCCGAAAGGCCTCGGCTACGCGATGGATGCTCTCGAACTCGTTGTGCAGGTACCAGTGGTCAGACACCGTCGTTGTACCGCTCTTGACCATCTCCAGGGCGGCGACCTGGGCCCCAATATGGGCGTGCCCCGCCCTGATTTGGGAGGCGATGGGAAAGTTGAAACGCCAGTTCCAGGGATCGAAATGCATATCGTAGCCGATGCCCTCAAGCAGCGCCTGGTAGGCATGCGTGTGGGTATTGACCAGGCCAGGGCAGACCACGCAGCCTGAGGCATCGATCGTCTTGCGCGCTTGATACTCGTCAGGGTTCTTGGCCACGGCGACGATGCGACCCCCATCCACGGCCACGGTGCCCCCCTCGATGACGCGGCGTTGCTGATCCATGGTGATGACGATCCCACCGGAGATGATCAGGTCAATCATGTTCTGTAGGCTCCTGTAGTGTCATTACAACGGAAGTGCAGCACTCCCCCTTGACACAGTTGGGAATGGCTTGATTGGTTACCATAGACCGGCCCGCTGGGCCAGGTTGGTGGCTGCTTCCTGCGCGGCTTCAAAGACAACCTGGGGATCCAGCGTCTTGACCTGCCTGTCCTCCATCAGTACCTGTCCGTCCACAATGGTCGTGCGCACGTCGGCGGCATTGGCTGAATAGACCAGTTGCTCCACAACGTTGGTGCGCGGCCCCCTAAAAATGGGCCACAGGTGAGGCGCCATGAGATCGACAAGGACAATGTCCGCCTTTTTCCCAGGCTCAAGGGATCCAACCTCGTCGTCCAAGCCCAGCGCCTGGGCTCCACCCATGGTGGCCATACGTAGCATCAGATCGCAGGGCATGGTTGTCGCATCCTGGCGATGGAGCTTCTGGATAGCAGCCCCCAGCCTCATCTCCTCGAACATGTCCAGGTTGTTGTTGCTGAGATTGGAATCGGTGCCCAGGCCAACCCGCAAGCCTGCAGCCAGGAGGTCAGGGATGGGGGCTACTCCAGAGGCCAGCTTCACGTTGCTGCTGGGGTTATAGGCCACCGCCACGTCCCGGTCCGCTAGAATGCGGATGTCGCTCTCCCCAAGCCATACACAGTGGGCGGCCAAACTGCGCGGCCCCAGCACCCCCAGACTGTCGAGATACTCCACTGGGCTGAGCCCGTGCGTGGCCCGCAGCTCCTCGACCTCTGAAGCCGTCTCGGCCAGATGAGTATGAATGCCTACATCGTAGCGTTCGGCCAGCCGGGCGATACGCGCAAAGCCCTCGTCCGACACGGTGTAGGGGGCGTGGGGTCCAAACCAGGCCTGGATGCGGCCGCCTGCACGTCCGTGCCATTCGGCTACGAAAGCTTCACTGTCCTCGATGGTCTCCCCTGCCCCGGGAACGGATTCGATGATTTGCGGGCTCAAGATGGCCCTTAGGCCCGAATATGTGACTACCTTGGCCGCCTCCACGGGGAATCGAAAGATGTCGATGAAGGTAGTGATCCCACCCCGGATCATCTCCAGTTGGTTGAGCAGGGCAGCGCCGTGCATGTGCTCTGGAGCGTATGCCCTGTCTTTGGGAAAGCAGATCTCGTCCAGCCAGCGCATCAGGGGCAGATCCTCGCAAAAGCCCCTCAGCAAGCACTCGTGCATGTGGGTATCCACCAGGCCGGGCATCACCACGCAGTTGGCTGCATCAATGATCTTCCGGCAGGGCTCGGCTACCGGAGTGGCTTGGGCGACGCTGACGATGCGGTCACCAGTCACAGCTACCTGGCCGGGATCGTAGATTGCATTCCCCTCATCCATGGTAAGGACGAGGCCGTTCTGAATCAAGAGGTCAATCATGGCAAGCTCATGTTGATCATCTCATCCTCCCGCAGGCTGCGATGGTTCTTGAATGACTCATCAAGCGTCACAAATATCCTGCTCAAGGTTTCCACCTGTCCAAAGCCCGCACGAGGATTGCCCGACGTCCGTTACCCAGCGGTAAAGCCGCCATCCACAATCAAGGGCGCGCCTCTCATGAAGGATGAGTCGTCGGAGGCCAGGAACAACGCCGCTCTGGCCATCTCTTCGGGCCGGGCCATCCGTCCCAACGGACGTCCACTCTCCATGCGCTGGCGCATTGCCTCAGAATCCGGGTGAGCCTGGATGACGCCCAGGGTCATGGGAGACGCCGTGACGCCCGGGCACAGGGCATTGGCCCGGATGTTGTGCTCAGCATAATCCAGGGCGATGTTACGCGTTAGCTGCAGTACCGCGCCTTTGGAGGCGGTGTAAGCAGCCAACCCTCTCAAGCCGACGATGCCGGCTGCTGAGGAAGTGTTGATGATTACGCCGCCGCCGCACTCGATCATGGCCGGAATAGCATACTTGCAGCCCAGGAATACACCCTTGACGTTGACGGCCATCACCCGGTCCCAGTCTTCCTCGCGCGTCTCCGTGATTGGTGCGGCCAGGTTGGTGCCAGCATTGTTAAAAAGGATGTCCAGACCGCCAAATGCATCGATGGTCGCCTGCACCGTTTGCTGGACCTGGCTGGCCTGGGAAACGTCTACCTGGATAAAGATCGCGCTGTGCCCATTCGCCTTGATCTGGGTGACGGTGTTTTGACCATCTGAAATAGAGATATCCGCGACCGTGATGTGCGCCCCTTCACGGGCAAAGAGAACGGCCGATGCCTGGCCGATGCCAGACCCGGCGCCGGTGATGATGGCTACTTTTCCGTCGAGTTTCATGTGAGCTCGCCGCAATGACAAGTGAGACAGTCACCCTCAAGGGACTTCCAAAGTTTTCCGGAACTTCGGAAGTCTATGAACCTAGAACAGGTCCAGCACCACGCCGTTTAGGGCGGGTGCGCCGGATTGGGCAAGGAAAACCGCCGCTTGGGCTACCTCGGCGGGCTGCAGCCAGGCGGCACGATCCAGATTGGGGTTGGCCCGCTGCATGCGCTCGGTATCGACGGGCCCGGGACACACAGCGTTGACACGTACCCCGCTGCCGGCCAACTCGCTGGCCAGGGCCTGGGTCAGCGCCACCAGGCCCGCCTTACTGGCCGAGTAGGCAGCCATGTCCGCCTCTCCCCGCCGCCCGGCGCGCGAAGCGATGTTGATGATATGCCCCCAACCCTGGGCCAGCATCGGTACCAGGGCCGCCTGGCTGCAGAGCACGGCCGGCCACAGATTCATGCGCCACATCGTCTCCCAGTCGGCCGGTGTGGTCTGCATAAAGGGTTTTCGCAGGCCCAAGCCAACATTGTTGACCAGGATATCCAGCCGGCCAAATTCCGCCAGGACGGCCTCGACCATGGTCTGCACCTGGGCCTCGTCGGTTACGTCGGCCACGCAGGCCAGAGCACGGCCGGCCAGCCTGGCAGATTCCCCGGCCACAGCTTCCACATCAGCCAGGGTACGGGCTACCGGCGCCACCCAGGCGCCTTCGGCTGCCAGAGCCAGGGCAAGGGCCCGGCCAATACCCCGGCCACCGCCGGTGACAATGGCTACCTGAGCTTTGACCATGCTCAGGCCTCTGCTGCCGCGGCTGCTGCCAATGTTGCCGTCGCCCTTCTCTGCTGCCGGATGGCAGAGAACACGAGTACCACCAGCGTTGTGACATAGGGCAGCATCAACACGATCTGAGAGGGCAGTCCAAACTGCTGTAGCCCGATGGCCAGAGCATCGGTGAAGCCGAATATCAAGGCCGCGACCATGCTCTTCACCGGTTTGCCCTCGCCAAAGTTGATGGCCGCCAGGGCCAGCCAGCCTCGACCGGCGGGCATACCTTCGGAAAAGAGGTTCAGATAAGCCAGGGAGAGAAAGGTTCCACCGAAGGCACACATGACGCCGCTCATCGAAAGGCCAAAATACTTCATCAGGCGTGCATTGATCCCCACGGCGACGGCGGCTTCCTCGTTCTCCCCAACAGCACGTAAGTGAAAGCCCCAGGGCGTATTGTACAGAAACCAATGTGCCAGAGCGACACTGATGAAACTCAGATAGACCAGGGAAAAGTGCCCGCTGAACAGATCTCCGATTACGGGCAGGTTGTCGATGAGCGAGATGCGGATCGTCTCAAAGCCGACGAGGAGGGGGGATTGGAAGAACCCCGTCGAATCCAACATGGCGATCAACAAAAAGTTGGTCAGGCCATAGCCTATGAAATTCAGGGCCAACCCGACAATGATCTCATCCGCCCCCAGCTCCAGATGGATGATGGCAAAACCCAGGCTAGCGATCAGGCAGGACACCAGGGCAAAGGCCAGCCCCCCCCAGGCGCTTCCCGTCGTCACGCTGCCTACCACTGCAAAGAAGGCGCCAATCGTCAGCAGGCCCTCGAGCCCGACGTTAAAGATCCCGGCCTGTGCAGAAAAGACCCCGCCCAGCGTCGCAAACAGAACGGGCGTGGTCATCCGCAGGGTAGTGGCAAACAGTGATATTGTGAGAATCCGGCCTAGGATGTCGAGGGTGCCCATTTCCTGAGTCTCCTATTGAGAAAGTCGATAAAGACCTTGACCGTGACAAAGGCCAGCAGCGTGCCTTTCACCACCGTGACGACGGCCTGATCCACGCCCGTCGCCGACTGCATGGCCATACCACCGTTGGACAGGCCAGCGTAAAAGAGCGCCGCCGGGATCACGCCCAAGGGGTGATTCTGGGCCAGCAAGGAGATCAGCATGCCATCCCAGCCATAGCCTACCGAAAAGGAGGTGATGAAACGCCCAAAGAAACCGGCGATGACCACGGCACCACCCAGGCCCACCAGTGCCCCGCTCAGCATCATGGCCAGGAACGCACTTTGTTTCACGGGCATGCCGGCATAACCGGCAAACCGGGCATTGAGTCCCACCATCCGCAGTTCGTAGCCCTGTTTCGAGCGGAACATGAACCAATTGACCACAAAGGCCAGGACCAACGCCAGAATGAAGCCGATATTGAGCACCGAGCCAGGGATCAGTCGTGGCAGCCTGGCCGAAGCATCGAGCACGGGGGTGCCCGGAAAGAGCGCCGCCGGATCTTTGAAGGGGAAGGCGACCAGGTAGGCGGTAAACAGGATGGCGATATAGTTTAACATCAGGGTGGAGACTACCTCGTTCACATTCCAGCGGATCTTGAGGAAAATGGCGGGCAGAGCCCACAAGGCGCCAGCCACAATACCCGCCAGCAGAACCAGCGTGATGTGAATGGCTAGCGGAAGGCCGTGGAAGGAAAAGCCCACCCAGGCTGCGGCGAAAGCACCCATGTAGAGCTGCCCTTCCAGGCCCAAGTTCCAGACACTGGTGCGGAAGGCCACCGCTGCCGCCAGCCCGGCCAGGATCAGCACGCTGGCCCTATCCAGCGTGTCCGCGATCTTGAGTGTGCCGCCCAGGGCGCCATCAAACAGTGCGCCGTACGCTTCGATGGGGTTCTTGCCCGCAAAAAGGATTACCAACCCGCCGGCAAGCAGCGACACCAGGAGGATCAATGCATAGTTGGCGGCCTGTATGGCAACTTCAATGAGAATACTTTTCAGCCGTGACCTACTCGCGCGCGTTGTGATCGTACTGGATTCATTCGACGACGGCTTGGGTTCCTCACGTTTGGTCATCTATCGATCCCCCGGTCATCAACTGCCCTACCCGCTGACGGATAGTATCGTCCACTTTGCCGGCATCAGAAAGGTGTCCCTCGTACATTACCATCACCAAGTCGCTCAGAACCAGGATTTCGTCGAGGTCTGCTGATATCAGGAGCACACCGGCCCCTTCCCGGGTATAGTCCAGAAGCATTTCACGGATCTCCTCGGTACCGGCAATGTCTACGCCCCGTGTCGGTTGGGCAGCTACGACCACCTGTGCCCGCTCCAAGCCTAGCTCACGGGCCACGATCAGTCGCTGAATGTTTCCCCCCGACAGATTGTTCGTTGACGACTTGAGGCTCGGGGTCTGCACCCCAAAGCGGAGGATCACGTCCTTGGCGTCTGCAAAGATCCTCGACAGGGCCAGGGCCATCTTGCCCGAATATGGGGAGGCGAAGTAGTCGACTGCAATCAGGTTCTCCCAGACGTGGGCTTCCAGGGCGACGCCGGTCGCGTTTCTGTCGGAGGGGATGTGGGCCACCCCCGCCTGCCGGATCTGGCGCGGTTTGCCGTTCTGGATCTCCTTGCCATCCAGAAGGATCCGGCCGCTGGAGACAGGGCGCAGGCCCGTGATGGCTTCAACCAGCTCTACCTGTCCGTTGCCGTCCACACCGGCGATGCCCAGGACCTGGCCCTGGCGCAGCACCAGGTTGGCATCCAGGACAGAGGTGATGCACCGGGCATCCTGCACGTTGAGATCTATGATCTCGAGCACCGGCTCGCCCAACTGTACCGAGTCCTCCCGAATCCGCCCTCCGACGGTCTCGCGCCCGATCATCATCTCGGCCAATTCACGGCGATCCGTCGCGGCTGTCTGGACGGTGCCCACCACCTCACCCCGGCGCATGACGGTCGTACTATCCGAAATGGCAAGGACCTCGCGAAGCTTGTGACTGATGAAAAGGATGCTCTTGCCATCTGCTGCCAGGCGGCGTAGCATGCCGAAAAGCTCTTCGGTCTCCCCATCTGTCAGCACAGCCGTGGGCTCATCGAGAATGAGAATGTCGGCCCCCCGGTACAGCGCCTTCAGGATCTCTGCTCGCTGCTGCTCACCGACGGAAGCATCGCAGGTTAGCCTCTCTCCATCAACGGCCAGCCCATATCGTTTGGAGAGATCGTTGACGATCTCCAGTTCTCGTTTCTGGTCAACGAACAGGCCGCGCCGAGGCTCCACACCCAGTACGACATTCTGGGCGAGGGTGTAGGAGGGCACCAACTTGAAATGCTGGTGGACCATCCCGATCCCCTCGGCGATAGCCGCACGAGCGCTGGGTAACTTGACCTCTTTGCCCTTCACCTGGATGGTGCCCGTGTCCGGCTTCTCCAGGCCGTAGAGAATCCTCATCAGGGTCGTTTTCCCGGCGCCATTTTCACCCACAATGGCCATGATCTCGCCTTCCTGGACAGACAGGCTTACGTCCTTGTTGGCCACAACTCCCGGGAAGGTCTTGGTGATGTCGAGCAATGCTACTGCTTCTGCCATAGTCCCAAGGTACTCCTGCCGTCGTCCTGAGTTGACGTCATGGCGGTTGCGGGTGCTACCAGGTCCTCATGCCCGCACAGATGCATGGGCCTGGTCCCTCCACTCCATCCTGGGCCCAGGGTGGACCCAGGATGGAGTGGGATAATCCACGGCTGGAGATCCTTATTGCGGTCGTTCGATCTGGATCTCGCCGCTTTCGATAGCTTTCTTGATCTCTTCCAGTTGCTGCCTGACCTCGTCAGGGATCTTGTCACCCATGGCCGACATATCGGTGATGTCCATCACACCGCTGGCTACGCCGTACTTGACCTCGCCAGCTTCAAACTCGCCTGCAAACTCGCGGGCGATGATGTCATAGACGGCTTTGTCAGTGTGTTTCAGAACCGATGTCAAGATGTGGCCCGGCACCTCGTTGTCCCAGTTGACGTCGCTGCCGATACCGTACATCCCTGTCTCCTCAACCGCCTCAAAAACACCCTGGTCACCGAAGGAACCAGCCACAGAGTAGACGATGTCGACGTCCTGGTTCTGGAGCATACCCAAGGCCAGTTCCTTGGCCTTGGCCGGGTCCCGGAAGGAACCCACGTAGGCCACCTCGACCTTGACCTCAGGGTCGATGTAGGCTGCGCCCTGCTCCAGCCCTCCAAGGAAGCGGTGGATGACGGGGATGTCCATGCCACCGATGAAGCCGATCACCTTGGCGTCGTTCATGCCCTCCAGGTCGCTGCTGGTCATGGCTGCCGCCAGCGCTCCGGCCAGGAAGGTGCCTTCCTGCTCCTGCGAGATCAGGCCTACCACATTGTCGCCGCCCGTGTACGAGTCCACGAGGGCAAAGTGGATGTCGGGGAACTCGGGGGCGACGTGCGCTACCGCATCAGCCATGGTCGACCCCACGCCCACGATCACGTCGTAACCATCCTGGGCAGCAGTCCGTACGTTGCGCTCCCATTCCTCGGGAACCTCACTCTCGAGAATCTTTTCCTCAAAACCAAACTCCGCAGCGGCTTGCTTATAGCCCTCCCCAGACAGGAACATGAAACCCTCGGTGCCAACCCGACCGGCCGGTACCAGCGCTATGCGGAGCTCAGCGGCAGGTTCCTCCTCCGCAGCCGGCGCCTCGGTGGCTTCAGCGGGCTTTTCGGTAGGCGCCGGGGCAGGTTCTTCCGTCGCGGCGGGCCCGCAGGCCGGTAGAAGCATCGCTACCACGAACAGCAAAACTATGAGCTTTGTCCAGTGTTTCATCATTCTCCCTCCTCAGTTGTTGAATGGTTCGCTCGAAATCGGGCACCAACATTGGACTGCAAAACGCGAGAATGACCACCTCCTTTCATCGATTGCCGGCTCCCTACCCCAACGTTGCTTCCAGCGCTACCCTTACGTACACGCGGGTTGCATCCAGGAGTTGGGAGATGCTCAGACGTTCCTCGTCGGTGTGACACAGGGTGCTGTCCCCCGGCCCGTATTGCACGGTAGGGATGCCCAGATCGTTGATGAGGAAATCCATCTCGTTGTAGCCATCGGTAAAGTAGATCTGCGGCGAGGCGCCTGCAATGGACTCGTGATGCCGGGCTACCATCTCTCGTATGGGCGCCCCGGCCGGCGTAACCGCGGGCCAAAGCCCCCGCTCGCGGATGGGATCCCAGTTCCAATCAGGGCGAGCCACGCTCAGGGTGCCGTGCACAGGAGGCTCGCCAGTGGCCAGTTGGTCAAGAACGGCCTGTACCGCTCCCAGAATCATCTCCTGGCTCTCGCCGGGCACGGTGCGCCGGTCGAACCAGATCAGGCATTCATCGGGCACGATGTTATAGGCCCGTCCGCCCTCAATGACGCCCAGGTTCAGGCTACCACTGACCGGCCCGTACCCTGGAACCGTGTGCTCCGGGTACTCTAGACCGTCGAGGGCTGTCACCACCTGCATCGCCCCGTGGACGGCGTTGATGCCCAGCCATGGGCGGCTGCCGTGGGCTGCCCTCCCCTGGACACGGATCTGATAGGGAGTGGTACCCTTACAGCCAACAACCAGGCGCAGGCCGCTGGGCTCGGTCACGATGGCCTGGCAATCAGCGGCGTAGCTGAGTTCTGAGCTAACCATCTGCTCGACGAGGGCCATGCTCCCCCGGTGCTCCGACTCCTCGTCGATGACCAGGGCCAGCCCCAGACCGCGCTTTAGCCGGATTCCCGAGCGGGCGATGGCTGCCACGGCCATGACAGAGGCCGCCAGTCCCCCTTTCTGGTCCACCGAACCACGGCCCCAGATATGGCCGTCAGCAAGCTCGGCAGACAGTGGGGTAGTCATCGCCGCGAAGGGCACGGTATCCATGTGCGAGTGGAACAGCAATCCCAGCTCAGGTTCGTCGCCGGGCAGGACGGCCCACACGTTGAACCGCTCCGGCGCTACCTCAGAGAGATCTACCTGCAACCCGAATCCTTCCAGTTGCTGGGCCAGGAAGCGACCCAGTTCACCCTCCTGGCCGGTAACGCTGGCCTGGCGGACGATCTCCTGGGTAAAGGACACCACCTCGTCAGGCGCGATGGGCACATCGGAAACGCTGGCTATGGCGTCGGCCACCCGTTCACCTCCCATAACTTGGTCGCCTCCGCTTGTGTCTTGGCCCGCACCTCTTTTTCGTCAACCATGAGGAACTCGCCATCCTTCATCACAACTTGCCCGTCGATGACCACCGTATTCACGTCCACCCGTTCGCAGGTGCCGACGATATAGTTCGCCACGTTGATCTCGAATATCGGGACCGTGGCGCGGTCGTCGAGGAGCACCACGTCGGCCTTTTTCCCGACCTCCAGAGAACCGATCTCGTCCTCCATCTGCAGCGCTTTGGCGCCCTCAATGGTCGCCATGCGCAGCATCTGCTGGTCGGGCAGCATCTCCAGGTTCTCGTACTTGATGCGGTGGATCATCTGGGCGGTGCGCATGATCTCGAACATCGAGTGGGTCTGCCCATCGGTGCCCAGCCCGACCGTGACACCTTCGGTGATAAAGGGCATCATGTCGGGCCAGAAACCAAAGATAGCGTTTGACTCGGCATTGTGCGCGATCTTGACGTCGTATTTCTTAAAGATTGCCGGATCTTTCCAGGGGTCAAGATAGCTGCAATGAAACAGGATGAGATCCGGTCGCAGGAAACCAATCTCCTCGAGATAGGCCGTGGGCCGCAGGCCAAAGCGCCGGGTCGTGTCGTAGACGTGGTAGCGGTCGTCGGCCATGTGCATCATAACGCCGGCCCCAATCTCATCCGCCATGGCGCGGACCTCCTGCAGAAGCTCGGTCGAGCAAGAGAACGTAGTGTGGACGCCGAACCTGCCGGTGACCCGCCCGCCTCGCTCCTTCGCTTTTTTGAAGAACTTGACATTCTCCTCCAGGCCCAGGCGCGCATTGTCCTCGCTGATGCGGCCTGTCGTTTCAAAGGACAGAACAGCGCGCATGCCGGACTCCATCGCCGCCCGGTCCACAAAGTCCAGGGCGCCAGGCAGGGTGTAGGAGCCCTCAGCCGTGTCCGTGGTCGTGGTCATACCGCTGCGGATGTGCTCAATCATGTTCGCCAGCGTGCCGACGTACATCTGCTCCTGGGTCACCCGATCCTCCAGCAACGGCAACCAGAAGCGCTCCATCCAGGAGATGAAGGAATAGTCGACATTGTCAAAACCTGAGGCAGGGATGCTGCGCACGACAGAGCTGTAAAGGTGGTTGTGGCAACTCACGAAACCGGGAATGACCACCTTGCCTGAGGCGTCGATGACCTCCGCCCCTTCCTTATCACCGACCTCGATGCCTGGACCGACTTCTTTGATGATATTGTCTTCGACATAGATGCTGCCGTTGCGAAAGATGCGATCCTCCGGATCCACCGTGACCACCAGCCCACCCTTGATTAGCAATCTGTTCATCTGTCGCTCCTCTCTATCGTTGGGAATTCCACCAGTCCTCCAAAGCACCTGCCGCAGGCTCACGGCGGGGCCTACCTCTTACCGGTCAGATTCTCTCCTGGTGGGATGCGCCCTAGCCTCTTGGAGCAGCCCGTGGGAGGATCTGGGCCGCTCAGGGCGCCTGAGCGGTCTTCAGTTTCTCGATGCCGCTGGCCACACCGCCGCGCAGAAAGTTGATATCTGTGGAATAGCAGATAAGACGCATGCCGCGTCGCTGCCACTCGGCCAGCCAGTCCAGGTTGGCAATGTGGATGCCGCAGGGAACGTCGTGTTTCAGGGCAGCGTCCAGTACGTGCTGGATCGGCTCCTCCAGCGCCCCGAGCATATCGCTGTCGCGCTCGCCCATGCTGAGGGCCAGGTCGTTGGGACCGATGATGGCTCCCCCTACTCCTGGTACCGACAGCAGCTCGTCAATGTCTTCGACAGCTTTGGCTCGCTCGATCTGGAGGATGATCATGTTCTCCCGATTGGCCTCTGCGGTGAACTCCCACAAGTTCTGACCGGCAAAGTCATTCTGTCCCTTGTTCACCGAGCAGCCCCGGTCTCCGGCGGGCGGGAACATGGTGCACTCGATGATCTGCTCGACCTGGGTCTTTGTTTCCACACGCGGGACCATGATCCCCTGGGCGCCCGCGTCCAGGGGCCGCACCATGAGATGGTATTCGTCGTTGGGTACCCGTACCAGGAAGACCACGCCGGCCAGGCGAGTTGCCTGTACCATGGTGGCGATGGTGTCGATGGTGAACGGGCCGTGCTCCATGTCAAAGAAGAGAAAATCACAACCGGCCACGGCCATGATCTGGCCGATGGCGGGCAGGGGCACAGCCTGAACCATGGTCCCATAAACGGGCTCGCCCTGTTCTAGCTTTGCACGCAATGCATTGGGTCTCACTGAGAGTCTCCTTGTTGGTTATGAGGTACGACGGCGATCCCAGACGCCGGGGTTGGCCAGGTGTGGCGGTGTGTCGCCGCGCAGTACGCACAGGACATCTTCTACCGCCATCAGGCCCATTCTCTGACGCCCTTCGTCGGTAAAGCTGGCCAGGTGGGGCGTGAGCGCTACCTGGTCCATCTGCAAAAGTGGATTATCGGGGGAGGGAGGCTCCGGGTCATAGACATCCAACCCGGCGCCGCCAAGGTGGCCCGATTCCAATGCCTCGACCAGCGCTGTCTCATCCACAACCGGCCCGCGCGACACATTGATGAGAACTGCTCCGGGTCTCATGGCCTGGATCACCTCCCGGCTGACGAGATGGCGGGTGGCCTCCGTCAGGGGCGAATGTATGGACAGAACATCAACAACACCCGCCAGGGCAACGATATCGTCCACCTGAATGGCCTTGCTCTCTGCCGCGGTCTCTGCATCCACGTATGGATCGTAAAAGTGAACGGCCATATGCAGGCCGTCACGACAGATCTCGGCCAGACGCTTGCCTATGCGCCCAAAGCCCACGATGCCCAGCGCCTT
>Ga0209013_10003527_pt1 | contig 13911 bp, 13 predicted proteins | sample Cruoilmetagenom2_FD_187291 | JGI IMG/M metagenome (GOLD analysis project Ga0209013, IMG submission 187291) | Oil polluted marine microbial communities from Coal Oil Point, Santa Barbara, California, USA - Sample 2 (SPAdes) (version 2) | ecosystem: Environmental > Aquatic > Marine > Oil seeps ... | reverse complement strand
TGCCTAATTGACTAGCTTCTCCCTGTTTGTAGCCAATTTCCTTATCTATTTCCAATGCCTGCATGTGATATTTCAGCGCGTTGTCCGCGTCTCCTTTATCACTGTAAATGACGCCGATATAGCTTAAGGCAGCAGCTTGATGGAATTTGTCATTTGATTTGGTGGAAAGTTTTAAAAGTTTGTGGGAATAGTCAAGGGCAATGTCTGCTTCACTTTTTTGATATGCTTCAATAATAATGGAAAAAGTTTTTTCAATAATAATGTTTTTTTTCTTTTTATTTCCTGACAGATAGGCGTCCAGTTCTTTAATAAGCGTTGAAAGTTTTCTATTATCCGTATCAATTCTTTGATAACGGTATTTATGGTCAAAAAAAAATCTTGCATAATTATTGAAAGAAAAAAAATCATATGCACTGGTTTGAAGATATCTCATCAGATCATGACTGAGAATAAAAACAAGTTTAAGATTATATTCCGGGATATAATCCCGATATAAAAGAAGGCCTGAATTTATTTTTGATTTCCCTGCATCTGTTAATTTTTGATCATACAGTTTTATAATAATATATTTGTTCAGAGAAATATTGCTGCTGGAATCCACAATTTCCGGCAAAATCAATTCTGTTTTGGGTGTATGGAAAAAATAATCATCCTCTTTAAGGCACATTGAAATATATTGACTGAATGCATCCCCAAGTTCAACAGAGTCTGTACCGATAATGACCAGACAGGAAGAGTTTTTTCGCAATTCAAGGGTGAGGGGGAGTTTTTTCAGGGCCACCCGGTCTTTTGCTGTGAGGAATTCATCAAGGATCATGGGGGGGAAGTTCCTGATTTTTTGGAATAAACTTCAACGCTTTCTTTGATGACAGGGTTAACCTCATACCAGGGATGGCCGTTGAAATAGGCAAAAATCGAATTGTCCTGAACCGAATTAATAAAATCCTTTTGCATGTTTTCATCCTCTGGCTCCTTGTTTTGGTCCAGAATATATTTTAAAACTTTGACTCGTTTCATAACCCCGAGGGAAGGCAGTTCTGCCAGTTCTTCAACAGCGCTTTCCACATCAATTTCAGTGAGACTGGTATCATTTGTATCTTCACTGTCCAGGCTGATGGCGTTCCGGGCGGCTCTCTGCATGATATTCAACAGAAATCTTAAATTCCCGCCACTAAAGTCCACAGCTTTTTCAACAGCATTCTTTTCAACAAGATCTTTTTTTTCAACCCTGTTGTATATGACTGTTGCAAGGGTCTTCCTGTTTTTGGCGGCTATATCCTTATCACAAGCCTTATAGGGATTTTCGGAAATACGGATGCTGAATTTTGATGCGCCCTGATACATGGCATACCGGGTAGCAAGATAAACCGGAAAGGTGATAACTTTGATACATTTGATCTTTTGAAACACATCAATATTATCAATAAAAAGCTCAATGGTCTGATCCTGTTTCCTGATTTTTTCAAGATCATCAATAATGATCAACAGGTTTTTTTCAGAATTTTGCTGTTCTTTATAAGCAGCGATAATGTCGTTTACTTTCTCAATCAGTTCAAGCTTATCAAGTGTAAATATCTCTCTTATGGTTTTTCTGTTTGATTTTTCTATTTTAAATTTTGCAAAAAATCCGGAATCAAAACTGATCAGGCTCCAAAAAGGCAATTTGGCACGAAAAGATAGATCTCCGCCTCCCTGGTCTGCATGCAGGCTGGTTTTTTCTATCTGTTTTTCAAGTTTCCCAAGTTTCTTTTTTTTCAGATCCTCAAGTTCTTCCAGGAATTTTTTTTCAAGATCCGGATTCCCGTTAACAATGGTATAGCCGACCATCAGTATGATATCAATGATATCAATATCATCCAGATTGAAGACATCTCTTCCGTTCAGATATTTAACGTCATATTTTTTGCAGATTGCCGTATCAGGAAGAAAATTGAGTGCCGTGCTTTTCCCGTTGCCGGACTGGCCCGTAACAAAAAATGATTTATCCGGGATTAAATTCAATACCAGGTCTTTTCTCAGATTTAAAAGATCCTGATGATAAATATCAACGTAGAATTCTTTATTATCCTGATTTAATGGATTGTGTGTATCAAATACCTGGTAAGCCTCTTCAATGGTTGTCGCTTTCTTTAACTTCATTCTTAGTTCGCCCTGATCGTGTCATTTTAATATATCAACCATTAATATACATGTTTTTTATTGGAAGGTCAAAAAATGTACAAAAAAAATCTTCGATTGCCTGAAAAGCCAAAGCAAAGTTATTTTGTCCACGTTCCTAATACATTTCCCAGGTGTTAGCCTGGTAGTAACTTTGGAGAATCGGATTTAATTGGGTATTGACCTTGAGCTTATCCATCTGGTTCTGCTCAATTATTCCTTTGCCGAAATGGACCATTGAAACCATAGCGTCGTTGTTGAGAAAACGGGTGTCAAGGCCGTCAAAATCTGCGGCCAGGACCCTTTGTTTCAGAGTTTGTTTGTCCATTGCAGCGTCCTTCACTCCCAAAACCCAACCCCACTCACCCATGGTTGGAATCTGATTATGATAGGCCAGGCAGGTAAACCCTGCTTCCTTGATTGTCTTTATAATACACAAGAATGCCTGCCTGGAAAAATATGGACTGGTTGCCTGGGTAACCATGACCCCGCCGGGTCTAAGATGTTTGGCCACCAACCTGTAAAAATTCACACAATAGAGGTGCATCAGTTCAATCGTATCCGGATCCGGCAGGTCAATGATAACAGCTCCGTAATAGTGGTCATCTTCTTTAAGAAAGGCACCGGCGTCCTGGTTAACTACCTTTAGACGCGGGTCATTCATTGAGGCATTGTTGATATTGATCAGCGCCGGATGTTTGGCAGCCAGCTCGGTCATGGCCGGGTCCAGGTCCACCAGGGTAATTGATTTTACGTCTGAGTATTTCAAAACTTCCCGCAGAGCCAGTCCATCACCACCCCCCAGGATGAGGATTTTATCCCGATTGGCTGAAAGCTTCATGGCCGGGTGTACCAATGGCTCGTGGTATTTTTCTTCGTCAAAGCTGGAAAATTGCTCCTGGCTATTAATAAATAGCCAGTAATATTCCTTCCATTGGGTTATCACGATTTTTTGGTATGGAGTTTGCTGCGCGTAGATAATTTTGTCTTTGTATTGACGCTGCTCGCTGTACAGGATGATCGGTTTGGCAAGGACAGCCAAAAAAATCAGGAAAAGACAACTGGCCGCAAACGCGGAGACTACTACTTTTTTCCTTTGAATAAGATGGAAGAATGACCACAAAAGGAGTGAAGCCACTATAAAGTTAATGGCGCCCAGGATGATGGGAGTATAAGTCAAACCAAGATAGGGCAACGCAAAAAAAGCAAAAAACAAGCCTCCCAGAAGCGAGCCATAGTAATCTTTTTCCATCACAGCGGCAATGTTGGTTCTCAGTTCCTCGTGGGCATCGTTAAGCCTCATAACCAGGGGGATCTCAAAACCTATCAAAGCGCCAATGACTATGGCTACAAGATAGATGAGGATGTTAATGTGAGAGGTGTATGCGGCCAGGCCATAAGCGAGGACTGCTGAAGAGGAACAAAGTATGGAAAGACTGAATTCAACAAGGATAAATGTGTCTAACAGTCTGTACGTAAAAAGCTTACTCAGTCGGCTGCCCATCCCCATAGCAAATAGCATCAACGACATAACTATGGTCCATTGAAAGACAGCATTGCCGATAAGGTAGGTGGCCAGGGTGGATAGGACAAACTCGGCTACAATACCCGCGCACCCAGTGGCAAAAATGGCTATTTTTAACACAAGGCTTATGCGGAACATCTTGTTCTACACGCACCAGTAGATAATAAAAGCCGCTGCAATATAAGAGAATGCCTCAATGTATGCAGCGCCCACGTTGGGTTTTTCCTGGCTGGCAATTTCATCGGTGAGATTGACTGTGGGCAAGAGGATTTTATCCGTGAGCAAACGAACCAGGGGAAGCAAGGCAAGCCCCAGGGCAGCATATCCGAGATAGTCAGGCAAGTTTGTTGCCCAGGATTCAAAGTCGCTTTCTGCAGCCAGGCCAACAATGACTCCGATGGCGACCAAGGCACCTGCAAAACTCACGCCCGCAGCCACATTATCTTTCTCAATCTCGTCATGGATGTTGTACGGGGTTATAAGATTGTAGATCAATCCGGCCAGGATTAAGATGATCTGGCCAATAGCCCAGAAGACGATTAACGTCCAGATACTTCCGCCTTTGCCCTGTACCGATCCGAAAATAATGAAACCCGAAGCAATACTCATCCCTGCCGAAACCGCGCCAATGCCCTGGTTGTGATCTCTGATCAGTTCTTCACTGATCTTAAATTTAAACAGGATCAGTTTGTCGCAAATATACCAGGATGCGTTGACAAGAATGATGCTTAAAAGACCGTAGATGCACAGATCCATAAGGTCATCAATAAGGCTGATACCTGGTCCGACAAGAACGCCCCCAATGGCCAGCACCAGGCCAAAGTAGTAACCTGCCATGGCAAGGGCCAATGCAGCATTGTCCTTTTCGACCAGCTCAAAGTTGAGTTTGTATTCACGATGCAGCAAATCGTTGATTATCTTGCCGATAAATAACAGAACGTAAAAAGCGGCGATCAGGATCAAGCCGGTAATTATTGTATCAAGTTTCATAGACTATTTCCCCCAGGAGCCGCTTCGACCGCGAGTGCTTGTTCGGGTCCGGCCGACGCGTTGATTGACTCTGTCGGAAAAAGAAGACTGCTTGGCTTTCATTCTGGTCATTCGTCGAGAGTAGAAATTTGGTTTTTGTTTTTTGGTAAGAGACCCATTGGTACCGTATTCATTGTTGGGCCCGTAATAAGGCCGATTTTGCGTGCGGGATCTGGTATAACTGGTGTAATGGTTACGAAAAATCGGACCATGCCCCAACAGAGCTGAGATAAAATGATATTGCCCGTAAAATGCCCAAAACGACTGGCCGGATGAATTCGTTTTCCATTGTCCGTACCACGTATCGCCGACATACTCATAACCAGGCGGCCCGATGCCCTTACTCTCTTTTCCATCTTTCTTGGCCCAGATAGTCATACCCAAAAAAGAGATATTCTGCTTAAAATAGTTTTCAGGCACTTCCAGCCAATCAGTCTTCGTGGCCTTATCTTCCGTGATTATACTGTACTTGTGGTAATAAGTCTTGAATAAGTTGCCTTCCTCCTTCATGTCGTCGAGAACTATCGAAAACGTGGGTACGCCTTTTTGCGAAGTCCTGATCTTTTCTAAGGGCAGACGGGGTCCCCCTCCGCACGCACAAAGAAGAAATGAGGTCAAAATTGCAACTATTGCAACAAAATGGCATTTATTCATGGATCGTTTCTTTTGCATTTTTCCACCCGAAAAGCCCACTACTTGGTTTCTGTTGGAATCCAGAAAAATTCAAACTTTTTTATTAATGACACGATAACGCCCAATTGTCAACAAAGAGAAAGTGGATAAATGGTGAACTTTTACCGCAAAATTTAATATTGACACTGAATATGTTTTCAATATATTAGATACAGATAATCAGCAGGCTGAAGCCTGCTTGTAAAAAATCGTTCAATTTAGGTTAAACCACGAAGGTAAGCGTATCATGAAGATATTTTGTCTTGGTGGTTTTTTTTTTGCACATTGGAGGGCAATTTCATGAATAAATGTTCTTTAAATTATTTTGTATTTGTATTATTTATTGTCATGGTCGCCAGTCCTGTTTCTGCTCATTTCGGCATGGTCATACCTTCAGACCAGATGGTAATGCAGGGAGAAAGCAATAATGTAAAAATTGATCTTATGTTCTGGCACCCATTTGAAGGCCTTGGAATGGATCTCTCAGAACCGGCTGGCTTTGGCGTTTGCATAAATGGAAAAAAAACAAATTTAATAAAATCACTAAAACCCGCCGACGTCGAAGGACATCAGGCATGGACTGCTAATTATAAGATTAAGAGGCCGGGGGTTTATATGTTTTATATGGAACCTCAGCCATACTGGGAACAAGCAGAAGATTGTTATATTGTTCATTATACAAAAGCTGCGGTTACTGCTTTTGGCGATGAAGAGGGCTGGGATGAGGAACTTGGCCTTAAAACAGAGATTGTCCCCCTGACCAAACCTTATGGATTATACACCGGCAATGTGTTTCAGGGAATAGTCAAGCTGTATGGAAAACCCGTACCATATGCTGAAGTTGAAGTCGAATATTATAACAAAGAGGGAAAATACAGCGCTCAGACTGATTACATGGTAACCCAGACCGTCAAAGCCGACCAGAATGGTGTCTTCACCTATGCTGCACCAAAAGCCGGATGGTGGGGCTTTGCTGCACTAAATACTTCTGACACTAAAATAAAACATAATGGAGAAGACAAAAATGTTGAGCTTGGAGCGGTTATCTGGGTTGAATTTATTGATATGAAGTAATTACACAAAAAACATTGGAGGAGAGTATGTCTAAACAAAACTTTATTGTAATTGGGATTACGTTGTTTTTAGCATTGTTCATTATTAATACTAACGCTTTTGCAATAAGCCAGGAAACCGAACAAATGCTGAAAATTCTTGAAAAGAAAAATATCATTACCGACAAAGAAGCTGCTGACATGAGGCAGGAAATGAAATTTTCTTCGCAAGCCGGAGACAAGGAAGCCTATGAAACAAAACTTGCAAGTTTGCTTGGGAAATGGGCAGATAAAATACATCCCGGCGCTCTCATGGAAGTCGAGGCTTTTTATGAGGACAAAAATTTTCATGCTAAAAAAGATAAAAATACAAGTGATCTTGTACTTGCAACAGTTGAATTTGGGTTTGATGTTGATATTGCAAAGCATATCAAAGCAAGTCTTTTCTTTTTATATGAAGAAGACGCAACAGAATTTGATGTGGACCAGGGAATAATCACAATTGATGGAGCGGATGTAGTGCCTCTTTATGTTGATTTAGGGAAAATGTATATCCCATTTGGAAGGTTTGAAAGCCATTTTATTAGCGATCCGCTGACACTGGAACTTGGAGAAACAAATGAAAGCGCTGTTGTAGGAGGCTTCAGAAATAACCTGCTGGAACTTTCCGTTGGCGCTTTCAACGGAGATATAGATGATGATCGTATAGACAATTATCTTGCAAGTGCGGTTTTTACTCTTCCGGAAACAACTGTACCTGATTTGAATTTAACTGCCGGAATATCCTGGGTATCCAACATTGTCGACAGTGACGGCCTTCAGGAAATGGTAGAAGAAGAGGCAACAATCAAAAATCATATCGACGGGTTCAATACATTTTTAATTGTTTCTTTTCTGGATAGATTTTTCTTCAATGCAGAATATATCGGAGCCATGGAGAATATTGAAATGGAGACGATTGGAGAAGATGAATCTTTTAAACCGGAAGCCTGGACTATTGAGCTTGCATGTGATGTTACCGACAGTCTGAATCTTGCTGTTTGTTATGAGGGAAGCGATGACTGTGGTGATTTTCTGCCCAGAAAACAAATTGGCGGTGTCGTCAGTTATGAGCTGTTTGAAAATACATCTGTTGCTTTTGAATACTTATACGGCACATATGAAAATAAAGACACAAGGCATCTGATGACTACTCAGCTCGCTATAGAATTCTAAAATATGCGAATATAGTAGACTTTAAGATAATTAATTTCACTGCGTTATACCTCGGAAGGTTATAAATTGCGTTTTTTTCGGTGAGTAATGAGCATCAAGAGCAAGGCGCAAAGGCTCGGAATAGCAAGCTATTTCAAGTCTGAGCAACACAGCTATTGATGTTCATGGCCAGCAAAAAATTGCAAGTTATGGCCTTTCGAGGTATATCAGTCGTCGACGTATAAAAGTAATACGCCTTCCTCCTTCTGGCCTTGTGAAATTTAATTATCTGAAGTCTATAGTTCATCCATAAAGACACCTGCCTACCGGCAGGGATTATAATATAATTCGTGAACTGTTAAAAACATGCATATTTCAGAAGGCGTATTATCCCCGGCCATTCTAACAGGAGGCGCAGCCCTTACAGCAATTGGCGTTGGGATTGGGCTAAAAAAAATAGATTATGAAGAAATTCCTAACACAGGTATTCTTACAGCAGGGTTTTTTGTTGCTTCCCTTATACACATACCGATCGGCCCGGCTTCCGTACATCTTGTCTTGAATGGTATGCTGGGACTATTCCTGGGATGGAAAGCATTTCCGGCCATCCTGGTAGGGCTGGCGCTTCAAGCGCTTCTTTTCCAGTTTGGAGGAATAACAACGCTTGGTATTAATACTCTTAACATGGCTCTTCCAGCCGTAATATGTTACTATTTGTTTGGCTGGGGAGTAAAAAAAAGCTCAGACCGGCTGATATTTATAATAACTGCATTTGCATCCGGCTGTTGCGCTGTTCTTTTTGCAGGAATACTTGTTGGACTTTCTCTGTATCTAAATGGCGATGCTTTCTTGCCTGCAGCAAAACTATTGGTGGCAGCACATTTGCCTGTGATGCTGATCGAAGGCACTTTGACTGCAACCTGCGCCCTGTTTTTAAGAAAAGTAAAACCGGAACTTCTGGAGAGTTACTATGGGTGATTTCAAATTACGGCCTGTATTTCTTTTTTCCCTGATAATTTTTGTTATATTGTTTGATATGCCGGCATTCGCTCACAAAGTATCAATATTTGCCTGGGTTGAGGGCAACACTGTCTATACTCAAAGCAAGTTTAGCGGAGGCAAAAGAGCAAAAAACTCTTCAGTAATTATTTTCGATTCAAACGGAAACAAGCTTCTGGAAGGAAAAACAAACGAGAACGGCGAATTCTCTTTTAGGATACCAAAAAAAACTGCTCTTAAAGTAGTTTTAAAAGCATCCATGGGCCACATGGCAGAATGGACAATACCAGTTGAAGAAATTGATCCTGATGCTGTATCAAATAATAGCAAACCTGAATCTGATATAAAAAATTCTTATGAAACATCCTCCAGGTCACCGACAATAAATTCAGGCACCGATCTTTCTGCTCTTTCCGAATTCCATGGAATTTCAAGACAGGAAATAAAGAAACTAATAGATGAATCCCTGGATAGAAAGCTGTCGCCTATTATGAATATCCTGGCGGATTCATACGGAGGTGGTCCCAGTCTAACTGAAATAATAGGTGGAATAGGTTACATATTTGGCCTCGTGGGTGTGGCCATGTATTTTACAAGCCGTAAAAAAAAGAAGTATAGACTTTCAGATAAATAATTTCACTACGTTATCAATCAAAATCTTCGACGACGTACAACTTAGCACGACTTACTCAAATTTTTCCTTCTAGCCTTGTGAAATGAATTATCTGAAACTTTATAACACAAGAGTTTACGGTTAACAGTTGATCAAAACATATCAGCCAAAAGTTCAGTTGTGAGAATTCAAACGTGAACCGTTACGAATTAACAAACATCAATTCGCTAATTAATCGCATTGATCCCAGGATTAAAATAATTGAGGCGTTTTTTTTCTCCATTGTTGTGGCTGTATCAAACAGTTTGCCGGTTCTTTTGTCAGCTCTTATTATTTCCCTCGGTGTTATTCTTACGGCCGAAATACCTGCAAGAGAAATTTTCAGGCGTCTTGTACCGGTCAATATGATGATAATTTTCCTCTGGTTTTTTCTTCCCTTTACTACTGAAGGGAAACCCCTGTTTAACCTCGGCACGCTCGCAGTAACTCAGGAAGGATTGATATATGCATTTCGTATAAGCATCAAGTCTAATGCCATGATGCTTATGCTGATCTCGCTTATAGGCTCAACTCCAATCTTTACACTGGGACATGCCATGCTTGAATTAAAGATACCCAAAAAACTGGTGCATCTTTTTTTCTTCACATACCAATATATTCATGTCATGGATAAGGAATATATCCGCTTAATAAATGCCATAAAAATGAGAGGATTCAGGCCTGGAACAAATTTGCACACGTACAGAACATTTGCTTATATAGTCGGCATGCTTTTGATAAAAAGCTTTGATCGCATGCAAAAAGTGCGCAATGCCATGCTGTGCCGCGGTTTTAAGGGTAATTTTTACACCATTAGAACTTTTTCTTTTAAAAAAATTGATGCAATTTCTGTCGCTTTGATGATCGTAATTATAATGTTACTGGGAATAATGGAATGAACAGAAATAACTTAATCAATTTAACAGATATATCTTTCAGCTATCCTGGAGGACATGCAGTTCTTGATAAGCTAAATCTACAATTATCAAGAAATGAAAAAACAGGTCTCATGGGCCCCAACGGCAGTGGGAAAACTACCCTTTTTCACATAATAATGGGCCTGTTAAAACCTCGGTCTGGTAACATTGAAATCTTGGGGAAGCCTGCAAAAAAAGAAAAAGACTTTATAGATGTGCGCATGAGAATTGGTTTGCTTTTTCAGGACGCAGATGATCAGCTTTTCAGCCCAACCGTGCTGGAAGATGTTGCCTTTGGCCCTTTGAATCTTGGCAAGTCAAAGGATGAAGCTATTGATATTGCTCGGAAAACTCTGGAATTCCTTGATCTTGCAGGATTTGAGGACAGGCTGACCTACAAGCTGTCTGGCGGAGAAAAAAGGCTGATATCTCTGGCCACAATCCTTGCCATGGAGCCGGAAGCACTGCTCCTTGATGAACCAACCACAGGACTTGACGAAAAAACGAAAACAAAGATAAAAAAAACTCTATCCGAGCTTGATCTTTCCTATATTCTTATATCCCACGAATTTGATTTGCTCTCAGAAATAACGGATTCAATATATACAATGGAAAAAGGTAAAATAATTTTTGACAAGGAAGTCCATCTGCACGAGCATGTTCACGCCCATCCTCATAGCTCCTATCACCATGAGCACGAGTAACAACACAGACTCAAGTCAGTAGAATCAGAGATAGCAACAAATGAGCAGGTATAAATAACGTTCAGGAATCATCTGTTTTCTTCAGCCTATAGTTGCAGTGCATCAGGATCTGGTTCAGTTAACTTTTACCATTGTTCTTCAACATTTGCTCCATCAGCAAAGAGCACTTCCCCTTCATTAAAGGCATTTACAGCATCTCTGACCGTGCCGCTGACATCATTCGCCACCTTTACCCCTGCAACCCCAAGTGTCTTAAACGCATTGGGTCCGCAGAAACCTGTAAGCAAAACCTCTGCGCCTTTGTCTCTTACCATTACGGCAGCCTGAATTCCGGCGCCTTTAAGCGCGTTTGCATTCTCTGAATTATCCACAACTTCAAACTCAAAGCCGTCTGTATCAACTATAAGTATATACGCAGCCCTTCCGAATCGAGGATCAACCTGTGAATCAAGGTCTTTGCCTTTGGATGTAACAGCTATTTTCATTTTCTGTTTTTCCTTTATGCCGGATTAGTTCCACCGCCTCCGCAAACCTGGTCATTTGTAATAATTTGCAGTTTGCCTGCTATAAGATCTTCAACCACCGGCCTTATGTCAGCCCGTTCACCATCATAATAGACATCAATACCTACCTGTTTGAACCCCATAAGCGGTCGCATGCCGATTCCTCCGACTATGAGGGCATTAACTTTATGTTCTGCCAGCAGGTTGACAGGAACCATGCATCCGCCCTGGACATGTTCCTGGTTCTGCAGTATTGAAACATTTTTCATTTCTCCATTTTTCACATCAACAAATGTAAACACTTCACAATGACCGAAATGACCTGCCCTGGTTCCGTCAAGACCACCCTGTCCGTTGGATGGAACTGCTATTCTTCCGTTTTCCATAATTAAAAATTCTCCTTATTTAATCAGTTTGTTCTGTTTGTAATGTTTAAACCTAAATTGAGCTATTTTGGGCTTAATAGGTTAAAATTTTATTGAGGTGCTGCAACAGATTTTCCGCATGAATTTTATCAGGCCGGGGCGGGAGTTGCATAAGAATGCCAAGCCCTTCGCTTGCCGCATGAAAATCCTTGGATGAAAGAGAACTTACTGCGGCACAATTGATCATCGGATTTGTTAAAACCAGTTTTTCCAAAAAGTTAAGACCGGTCATGTCGGAAAGCAATTCATCAGTAACAACAAGTTCAAAGTTATTAACTGAAATCATAGAAAGGGCATTACCGCCGGACTTTGCCCTGGAAATGTTCAAATTGACATTTTTCCCCATGTTTGATGCTAAATCAATAAAAAAATCTTTATCAGAACTTACCAGTAATACATGGATCATTTGTTTCTCCTGCATTGAAATGTTTTGAGTTTTTTACATAAATTATAATTGTATTTCTTGCTTTCAGTACTGAAAGCAAGAAAAATTTGTTAAAGAATTGGTCTCTATGCTTAACGTTCGGTTTATTGATCAAGAAATTGCCGAAAATGTAATTGATCCTCTCAAATGGATACCTGCCCCTGTGAAAAAATCGTAACCGACTGCGCAAAATCCGTAACCGAAAGGTCTGTACGAACCCCATCCCCATTCACGGTCCCCATTCACACGATTTCAATCTTAACTTATCATGCATTTGTTCTATCATAAAAGTGTAATACTTATTTTAGGAGGGTCTATGTATCTTATAAAAACAATTAGCGGTAGCGGTCAGCTCTCGCCATGCAAAAATTCGCAGGTTAAACTATAATGCTGGAAGAGATCGAAGCGGGAGTTTGGATCGTTAAACGAGGAATTTGAGGCACGGGCCAAACGATGAATCAAAAAAGTTATCAGCCCGTGCCTTTGGATTTGAACAACCCTGTCTTTCAACGCCATCTTTTCAAATGGAATTCATAGTTACCCTATTAAATTTGCGCTGCCGGAAAACCCCTAAAAGCAAAGCGTATTTAATCGGGGTACCTTTTTTACTGTTATATCAATAGGTTGTAGAGTTATTTACTTTTTTATAGACATCCCGCGCTTTCTCCCCATTTGGGTCCCCGAGCTTGTGCAGGGCAGTTCATTTATTCACCAATTACTACTTTCAAACCAGTCGGCTCACTAGGAACTTCCGCAACACTGCAATACTTTATAGTCAAAATAGGCCTTTGATCCTGGTTTAAATTTTCTGATGGTATGAAGGAGCGATTGCTGTCTGAAGCAGCAGTCGTGTCAGAATTTAGCATAAGGCCAAGGTTAGTGGAAGAATTATCCACCCATCCTTGAACCATTTGAGTAATATTCCAATTTTTATATCCAGATGTTTTATTAACTATTGTGCTGAATTCAGCGGGTGCTATATCCTGTTCACCGCCATTGGCACCACCGGTCCAACTGTTAGTATCATTATAGGTATTCCACGTACAAGATAATATGTCAGGGTTATGATTTATGATCTTGTGTGCTGTAATTTCATAATTATCATCACCACCTGTTCCACTGAAACCATACATATAAAGGCTCAAAGTAGCCTCTTGAATAACAGCACCTTGTGGAAGCGCTGAAAGGTCCCATTTCATTACAATCCTATTCGCAACAGTATTAGTTGGCCAGGTATAGGTGTTTAGAGATTCTGAACTACTCGAATAGGTTACTCCTGCACTACCAACGTTGAGGAAAGTATCCCTACATGTCTGAGGAAAATCAGCACCTGATATATCACCAAATGTTTTTGTATACACATTTTCACAAGGCGTTGGACTAATATGCTCAGTTGTTGCAATCAATTCTATTTGATCTGAATATGCACTTTCACTGCCGGTATTGTCAAAAGCAGAGCATACAAAATAGTATTGCTGTCCACAGGTAAGTCCGACAACTTGTCCATAAATACGACCATCTACAGGCTCCAGACTGTCAACATTAAGCACATTTGGATATGGCCCACCATTGGTCAGCCCGTAATGAATTTTGTAACCTGCAATATTTGATTCGGTGCCGGGAAGCCAGGAAAAAGTTTCAGTGCAATCTGCTGCAAT
>Ga0209013_10003526_pt1 | contig 13912 bp, 6 predicted proteins | sample Cruoilmetagenom2_FD_187291 | JGI IMG/M metagenome (GOLD analysis project Ga0209013, IMG submission 187291) | Oil polluted marine microbial communities from Coal Oil Point, Santa Barbara, California, USA - Sample 2 (SPAdes) (version 2) | ecosystem: Environmental > Aquatic > Marine > Oil seeps ... | reverse complement strand
CATTTTTTGCATCCTTTTTTTTGCTGTAGAAAAAAAGGATGTCCCGAAAGTTTTCGGGAGCCCGGCTTGAGGGCATTACTAAATTATATTTATTTAGGACAGTATTGATCGGAAATAGTTACATAAAGTCACATCCGGCGAGCAACCTTTTTCCTATTTCATGTTTCTTATATACTAATGGGTAGTTCAATAAAAAGGGATAGGATGGCACCTTGCGGATCCTTATATTAAAAATCTTGAATATCAATCGAAATCAATAGTATATTTGCACCGTATTTTAAAAAAAACCAAATGAAAAAATCTACTTTTCTTTTTAAAATTCCGTTGCTTCTTCTTGTTTTTAGTTTGTTGTCATACCATATGCATGCCGACAATACTATAAAAACAAACCAGGACAGCAGAAGCGAATTACAACTTTTATCAAAAAGCGAACTACATCTGACGCTGCTGAATGAAGTCGGCCTGATCAATTCAGATTTTATAAACCTCGAAGGAAAAGACTATGTAAAACTGGTCGTTCCTGCGTATACAAAAAGTACGGTATATGGCAATCCTGAAATGCCTGTGCGGAGAAAACTGATAGAAATTCCTTACGGAGCGGTTCCTTCGGTGCGCATTGTCAATTATGAGGTAGCCGAATATAAACTGGCTGATTACGGTATTTCAGAACCGGTTATGCCTTTACAGTATTCTGTTCCAAAATGTGGCGATGCTCCGGAGTTTGTATACAATGCAGAGGTATATGCAACAGACGCATTTATCAAGCAGGAACTGGTTACGGTTGATATACTGGGCATTATGCGCGGAACCAGGATAGCAAGAGTAAATATAGCACCCGTATTTTACAACCCTGTTAAAAATACAATCCGGGTTTATGAGAACCTGGAATTTGAAATTGATTTTGAAGGGGCTGACCTGGCACAGACACAAGCTCAGAAAGAAAAGTATTATTCACCTTATTTCAGCAGCCTCCTCAGTTCGCTGGAAAATTACAGTGCTCCGGCAGACAGGGGAGATAATTTTACAAGATACCCCATTAAGTATGTCATTGTTTCCGATCCTCAGTTCGAAGATCAGCTACAACCGCTTATCGAATGGAAAAGAAGAAAAGGATTTATCGTTGTTGAAGCATATACGGATGTCATCGGTACGACAAAAGAGGAGATAAAAGCTTTTCTGCAGGATCTGTACGATAACGGCACGCCCGAAGACCCGGCTCCTTCATTTGCCCTGTTTGTTGGCGACGTAGGCGAGATACCGGCATATGAAAATGGTAACGGTGAAACCGACCGTCTCTATTTTGAATATTCAGGCGATTTGTTCCCTGAAGTATTTTACGGAAGGTTTTCTGCTCAGAATGCAGCACAATTACAACCGTATATTGATAAAACGCTACAATACGAACAATATACAATGCCCGATCCTTCGTTCCTGGAAGAAGTGGTTATGATCGCCGGTGCAGATAGTGGCCACGGGCACGATTGGGGCAACGGCCAGATTAATTACGGAACAATAAATTATTTTAACGAAGAACATGATATTTTATCACACACTTATTTGTATCCTGAATCCGGAGGCAGTTCTGCCCAAATCAAACAGGATATAAGTAACGGTGTTGCTTTTGCCAATTACACGGCGCATGGTTCACCTAACGGTTGGGCCGATCCTTCTTTTACTATAAGTGATATTCCGAACTTGCAAAATCAGGATAAGTATGGTTTGCTGATCGGAAACTGCTGCTCGACAAGCGAATTTGCCGGTAGTTGTTTTGCCGAAGAAATTGTGAGGGCTGAAAACAAAGGGGCTTTGGGTTATATTGGAGGCTCTAACAGTACCTATTGGGATGAGGATTATTATTTTGGCGTTGGTTATGGTACGGTAAGTGAAGACCCGCCGCCTTACGAGGAAACAGGTTTGGGTAACTATGACCGTGCATTCCACGACCATGGTGAAACATTTGATGAATGGTGTACAACCATGGACCAGGTTGTTTATGCCGGGAACCTGGCGGTATCCGAAAGCGGTTCGGGCCAGCAAACCTATTACTGGGATATATACAATTTGATGGGTGATCCTTCACTGATGATCTATTATGGTGTACCTGATGAAATGGATGTGGAACATACAGCTGTTCTTATGGTAGGGGCGACTGAATTTGAAGTAACAGCAGAACCTTATGCCTACATTGCATTAAACGAGGGTGGAGAGAATATTGCTGTTGCTCTGGCCGATCAAAACGGAGATGCAACACTGGAATTTGATGCGCTGTCAACCCCCGGGACTGTTGAGTTGGTAATTACGGCTCAGGACTTCCAGCCGTATTTTGAGGATGTATTGGTGATTGTCCCTGAAGGAGCCTACTGTTTATATATGCAGCACACAATAAATGATGACTCGTTAGGGAACGGAAATAACCAGGCGGATTACGACGAAATGGTATTTTTGTCGGTTACCATTAAAAATCTCGGTACGGAACCGGCAAATGACGTAACGGCTGTCCTGACAACAAGTGATTCCCATGTTGAAATACTTGATGGTATGGAGTCCTATGGTACAGTAGAAGTTGACGAGGAAGTGACACGCGAGAACTGCTTCCTGATCCATTTGGCCGAAGATATTCCGGATCAGCTGGAAATTGTTTTCGATCTGGAAATGACCGACGCCAACGATTCAATATGGACCGGTCAATTTAAAGTTATGGCAAACGCTCCTGCCTTCATGCTGAAAGATATAGCAGTTGATGATGCAGAAAGCGGAAACGGAAACGGGCGACTGGACCCGGGCGAAATGGCTACACTGGTTATTGAAACAGAAAATACAGGCCACGCTCCCATTACGGATGTGCTGGCTGTAATACAGGCATACAATCCTTTTATCAGTGTTTTGTCGAACGATACTGTCTTTGCCGGTATTGAGGCGCAAAATTCAGTGTATGCCCGTTATGATGTTTCTGTGGACGAGTCGACTCCCGAAGGAGTATTTGGTGAAATGAGGTATCATGTTACATCGGGAGGATACAGTGCCCAAAGAAGTTACTATGCCAAGATCGGTTTACTGGTTGAAGACTGGGAAACCGGAAACTTCGATAAATTTAACTGGCATTTTGACGGAGACGCCGACTGGAGAATCAATGCAGATAACCCGTTTGAAGGTATTTGCGATGCCAAGACAGGCGCTATTGGAAATGACCAAACATCGGAATTATATATTACCTATACTGTAATGGCAGATGATACAATAAGTTTCTACAAAAAAGTATCATCTGAAGCAAGCTACGATTTTCTTGAGTTTTATATTGATAATACAAAGAAAGGCTCCTGGTCGGGAACGAGCGAGGGGTGGACAATGGAAAAATTTGCGGTAGCGTCCGGCGAGCATACATTCCGCTGGGTTTATGCAAAAGACTATTCGGCAACAGGAGGTAGTGACTGTGCATGGATTGATTACATCATGCTGCCGACCATGATGGCTACAACTGTATTTTCAGGAGTTGATCAAATTGTTTGTTCCGAAACCGGTTCGTTGCAATGCGATGGTTCCGCAACAAATTACGAAACACTTTTTTGGGCAACATCCGGTACGGGTACTTTTGACGACATCAATTCGATGACACCGGTTTATACATTGTCATCCGGCGATGTTGAAAACGGACTGATCTTCCTCAGCCTTAACCTGGTGGATGTTGATGGATATCCTGCCAGCGACACTATGGCACTCAGCATTGTTGCACCATTGGATCCACCTACGGTACCATCCGGACCGGAAAGTGTTAATTTGAATGAAATCACCGAGAGTGAATACACGACAGAGGAGGTGGAAGGTGCACTTTCCTATATATGGTTGCTGATGCCCGAAGAAGCCGGATATACATCCGGAACATCAAATACAGCACACGTATTCTGGAACATGGAGTTTGACGGCGAAGCCGTTTTAAGTGTTGCGGTCAATAATGAATGTGGAGCTAGTGATTATTCTGAAGAGTTGGTAATTGACGTGACAGGCACTGTGGGCATAAATGATCAGGAAACGGACAATTTGTTACAGATTATTCCAAATCCGAACAAGGGAAGATTCCAGTTGATCATCGGAAACAACATTCAGCCAAACTCAAGCGTACGTCTGGTGAACCTCCAGGGTCAGCTTGTATATCAGAAGCAAATACATGCATCTGATAAAGTATTGAACTTCCATTTGGACGGAATAAATAGCGGTATGTATTACCTGATTCTTGACAACGGTGAAAAACGTCAGGTGAAGAAAGTGCTTATTAATTAGATACTTATAAAACAAAATCTAACATAGTTTCTTATGAAAAAATTATTTGTTATTGTAATTGCAGTATTTGCTATTATGAATGTGCAGGCATCGGACTGGGTACCTGTTACATCGGACCAGCCGGCACGGGCTGATATCACGTTAATCAGTTCGCAAATCACACATTCTTCCGTTCAGTTTACACTGAATGGGTTCTGGAATGAGGTGGTTGCTACGGACCACGGTGATGCGTGGCATATTTCACTCGGAAACGGTATTTCTTCGCTTGCAGAGGGAGCTCCTGATCTTCCGGTGTTCTCAGCTTCACTTGTTGTGCCTGATAAAGCACATATGGAAGTGCATGTTGTTTCTTCAAAATATGTAGAATTTACAGATGTACTGATAGCACCTTCAAAAGGAAACCTAACGCGTGATATTGACCCGTCAACAGTTCCTTACACTTTCGGGACACAATACACAAAAGATGTATTTTACCCCAGAGAGTTGGCTGTAGTCAACGAGCCCTATATTGTCCGGGACGTAAGAGGCCAGGCCCTGCATTTTCAACCATTCCGGTATAATCCGGTAACAGGCGTATTGCGTGTTTATTACGATGTGACTATCGAGGTGGTGGAAGAAGGTGTTTCCAGTGTAAATACATTTGACAGAACCGGATTCCCTGAAAAAGTAAATGATGAGTTCCAAAGGATTTACCAACGGCAGTTCCTTAATTATAACGCCTCAAACAGGTATGACCCTGTGGGTGAACACGGTAATATGCTCATCATCAGTTACGGTGATTTTATGGATGAAATGGAACCGTTTATCGAATGGAAAACAATGACTGGCATACCTGTTGAAATAGTGGATGTGGCAGATATTGGAAATGCAGCTGCCATCAAACAGTATATTGCCGATTATTACAACGATAACGGCCTCACATTTGTTTTGCTTGTTGGCGACGCCCAACAGGTACCGAGTAGCTATTCAAGTGGCGATTCCGATGTCGATTATTCGTATGTGGTGGGTAACGACCATTACCCTGATTTATTTGTAGGTCGTTTTTCAGCACAAACGGAAGATCAGGTAACAACACAGGTACAACGTACTATTGATTACGAAAAAATCCCGATGGCCGACGAAACCGACTGGTACACGCATTGTATCGGTATCGCATCCAGCCAGGGCCCCGGAGATGATAATGAATACGATTACCAGCATATAAGAAATATATCTGACAATAAATTAATTCCGTTTACGTACGATTATGCCTATGAGTATTTTGATGGCTCACAAGGTGGTAATGACGCAAGTGGAAATCCCAGTCCTTCTGATGTGGCTGCGGGTATTAATGAGGGAGCTACTATTATTAATTATACGGGGCACGGAAGCCAACAATCATGGGGGACTTCCGGGTTCTCCAGCTCTGACGTCAACCAGCTTACTAACGTCGGAAAACTTCCATTTATCATTTCCGTTGCCTGTGTTAACGGCGATTTTGTGAACGGTACCTGCTTTGCCGAGGCATGGCTAAGGGCTGAAGATAGTGGAGAACCCACAGGAGCTGTAGCTACCATCATGTCAACAATTAACCAGAGCTGGAATCCTCCCATGAGGGGTCAGGATGAGATGATTGACGTGCTCACAGAAGCAGATGAAAATAATATCAAGAGAACTTTTGGCGGAATCACTATGAACGGCTGTATGGGAATGAATGATGCTTATGGCAGCGGGGGAGACGAAATGACCGATACATGGACTATATTCGGCGATCCTTCACTTATGGTACGTACGGCTGTGCCAATGGATCTGACGGTTACTCATCCGAACATACTGTTTCTGGGCACTTCAACTTTAACGATAACTTGTAATGCCGATGATGGTTTGGCCGCACTTACTTTGGACGGAGAGTTGATTGGCAGTGCGTTCATTGAAGATGGTACCGCAACCATCGAATTTGATGAACTGATGGATATTGTCACACTTGACCTGGTTGTAACATCATTTAATTACAGGCCATACATGGGTACAATTGATGTTATGCCGGCGAACGGTTCGTATATTGTTTATTCGGCACTTCAGATAAATGACGATTCGTTAGGAAATGGAAATAACTTATCTGAGTATAATGAATATGTGTATTTATCAGTTACCGTTGAAAATGTAGGTACCGAAAATGCTGACGATGTAATGGCTATATTGAATACTGCCAATGAGTACGTTACTATATTGGACAACACGGAATCATACGGAACAGTTGGTGTGGACGAAACTGTTACTCGTGAGAACGGTTTCTTAATTCACCTGGTAAATAATATTCCTGATCAGATGAACCTGGAGTTTGATATGGGATTAACGGACAGTAATGATTCTACCTGGATGTGTAATTTCAGTGTAGTTGCCAATGCCCCCGACTTCGTTCTTGGAGAGATCACGGTTGATGACGGTGCGGAAGGCAACAGTAACGGACAGCTTGATCCGGGAGAAACAGCCACTTTGATCATCGAATCTGAAAACGGAGGTCATGCTGCTATCGGGGATGTTGTAGCATCGTTGCAGGCATTCAATCCGTTTATTACCATATTATCGGCTGATACAGTCTTTTCGACCTTCAACCCGCAAGTTCCGGCTTATGCCAGCTACGAAGTGTCGGTAAGCGAAACGGCACCTGAGGGCGTTTTTGGCGGCATGTGGTTCCAACTTTCTTCGGGAGGCTATGAAAAATCGAAGATATACTATTCCAAGATCGGTACGATGGTGGAAGACTGGGAAACCGGAAATTTCAATAAGTTCAATTGGCATTTTGACGGAGACGCTGACTGGCGGATCAATGCGGATAGCCCGTTTGAAGGTATTTGTGATGTTAAGTCCGGAGAGATTGGAGACGAACAAACTTCAGAGTTCTACATAACCTATGAAGTGATGTCAGACGACACGATTAGTTTCTTTAAAAAAGTATCCTCGGAACAAAATTATGATTTCCTCGAATTTTATATTGACAGCGACAAAGTTGGATCGTGGTCCGGTAGTGATAGCTGGACAGCGGAAAAATTCCCGGTAACGGAAGGCGAACATACATTCCGTTGGGTATATGCCAAAGATTATTCGCAGGCAAGTGGCAGTGATTGTGCATGGGTAGATTACATTGTTTTACCTGTTGAAATGGCCACGTCTGTCTTTGCAGGCCCCGATCAGGAGGCGTGTTCCGGAGCTGAATACTTTCAGTGTGCCGGTTTAGCCACAAATTATGAAACTATTTTCTGGTCAACTTCAGGAACAGGAACCTTTGACGATATGAATTCGCTGAATCCGCAATACACCTTGTCGGAAGATGATATTCAAAGTGGCGAAGTTCTCCTCAGCCTCAGTTTAGTTGATGTAGATGGCAATCCGGCAAGCGATACGATGATGCTTACAATCAATACGCCTCCGCAAAGTCCGGCAATGCCAGACGGACCTGTTTCAGTTAATCTGAATGAAGTAGTAGTTACCGAATATGCAACAGAAGAAATAGAAGGAGTTGATTTCTACGAATGGGCATTGTTACCGGAAGAGGCCGGGTTTACAGTGGGAACATCAACTACCGTGCTGGTTTACTGGGATATGGAATTTGAAGGAGAAGCCGCTTTGAGTGTTGCCGTGGAGAATGAGTGCGGAGCAGGAGACTTTTCTGACGAATTACTCATAAATGTTACAGGTACGGTAGGTGTAGGAAATTCTACAGATGAATTGTCTGTGCAGGTAATGCCAAATCCTAACAACGGCCGCTTCCGTTTAGTACTCGGTAGTGATGCAGCGCCGAATGCACGCGTTCAGCTAATCAATCAAATGGGGCAGATTGTATACCGAAAGCAATTGCAGAAATCGGATAAAACATTAAATATCAACATTGACGGGTTGAATAGCGGGATGTATTATCTGATAATCCAAAGTGGTGAAAAACGTCAGGTGGAGAAAGTGATGATCAACTAAATTTTTTTTCAGGAAATCTCTAACAGAAAAGTTAATAAATATGCCGCTTTCCGGTTACCGGAAAGCGGTTTTTTTTATGCCTTAGTTGCCACATATTTTAGACTGTTTATAAATTAATAAATCATGCTCGATCTGTGTCGATACAGTAAGGTTTATATAGTAACTTCGCGTTATTATTCAACCTTAAATTTACTGAAAATATGGATAAATTATTCAGAAAGGACGCATTTAATTATCATGCACTGGGGCGTCCGGGGAAAATCGAAGTGGTACCCACTAAACCCTATTCAACCCAGCGAGACCTGTCATTAGCTTACACACCGGGAGTAGCAGACCCATGCCTGGCTATTGAAAAAACACCTGAAGATGTATATAAATATACCGCTAAAGGAAATCTGGTAGCTGTTATTTCAAACGGAACCGCCGTGCTCGGACTTGGAAATATAGGCGCCGAGGCAGGCAAGCCCGTAATGGAGGGTAAAGGACTGCTCTTTAAAATATTTGCCGATGTAGATGTTTTTGATATTGAAGTTGACGAGACGGATATTGACAAATTCATTGAAACCGTAAAGGCCATTTCACCAACCTTTGGAGGAATTAACCTGGAAGATATCAAAGCGCCGGAGTGTTTTGAAATTGAAAGGCGCCTGAAGGAAGAGTTGAACATCCCGATCATGCATGATGACCAGCATGGAACCGCTATCATAACCTCAGCCGGATTATTGAATGCCCTTGAAATAGTAGGTAAAAAGATAGAGGACATTAAAATTGTTGTCAGCGGAGCAGGAGCGGCCTCTATTTCATGTACACAATTGTATATGCGTTTGGGTGCCAAACCTGAAAACATCATTATGCTTGACAGCAGAGGTGTTCTGCATAAGGACAGAACTGATCTTAACGAGACCAAAAAACAATTTGTAACGGATAAACCCGTGCATACACTGGAAGAAGCAATTAAGGGGGCTGATGTGTTTCTCGGCCTATCTGTTGGCGGTGTACTGAAAAAGAAAATGTTGCTGAGCATGGCTAAAAACCCCATCGTTTTTGCATTAGCAAATCCTACTCCTGAAATAGCGTATGATGTAGCTATGGAAATTAGGGATGATATTATTATGGCAACAGGCCGTTCCGACTACCCCAATCAAATCAATAATGTATTAGGTTTCCCGTTCATTTTCCGCGGGGCTTTGGATGTGCGTGCTACGGAGATTAATGAGGAAATGAAACTGGCTGCATCGAAAGCACTTGCCAAACTGGCAAAAGAACCGGTTCCCGAAGAAGTGAATATTGCTTTTAAAGTACAAAACCTTAATTTCGGACGAGACTATATTATTCCTAAGCCAACAGACCCGCGTCTGATTGAAATCGTTGCGCCGGCAGTTGCCAAAGCAGCTATTGATTCAGGCGTTGCCCAAAAAACAATTGACAACTGGAGTACTTACAAAGAAGAATTGAGAAAAAGGCTTGGCTTAAGTAACCCGTTAATGAGACAGATGAAAGCAGCCTGTAAGCGCAATCCAAAACGTATCGTACTTACGGATGCACAGGATTATAAAATGCTGAAAGCTGCTGAGATAGTTATCAACGAGAACATAGCTATACCGATTCTGTTGGGCGATAAAGAAGTGATAAAGGATATTATTAATAAGTACGAACTTGAACTGAATAGCGTTGAAATTATTGATAATAAAAGCGCTGAAGAAAAAAAGAGAAGACAGAAGTTTGCCAAAATTCTGTTTGAGAAACAACAACGAGACGGCATAACAATGACTTCGGCACTGGATGTCATGCAACACAGGAATTATTTTGGCCCGATGCTGGTGGAATCTGGCTATGCTGATGCTGTTCTCACGGGATTGACACGTAACTATCCTGATTCAATCAGACCTTCCTTGCAAATTATTGAAAGACGGAGCGGATGGAAGGTAGTGAGCGGTATGTATATTGTCAATACAAAGACAGGTCCTTATTTTCTGAGTGACTGTACGGTGAATAAAGAACCGTCAATTGAGGAATTGATAGAAATTACCCTGCAAACCGTAGAAGAAGTCAGACGATTTAAAATTGAACCCAGGGTAGCCCTGCTGTCTTATTCAAATTTCGGTTCGGTAAAGGGAGAATTTACCAGCAAACTACGCCAGGTAATTGAGATTTTGCATCGTGATTATCCTGATCTTATTGTAGATGGTGAGATGCAAGCTTCCACTGCCCTTGATGCTGATTTGTTGAAAGAGAATTTCCCGTTTTCAAAACTAATAGGAAAGCCGGCCAACACGCTGATCTTCCCGAACCTGACTTCGGCGAATATAACCCATAAAATCATCAAAGAACTGACTAATTACGAAGTTATCGGGCCTGTGCTCAACGGGATGAAAAAGCCGGTACAGATATTAACGATGGGAAGCGCTGTGAACGACATTGTGAATATGATCATGGTGTCTGTAATGGATGCACATAAAAAATAAACAAGTATTATTTCTTTGTTTTCAGCCTCAAAGCTTTACTTTGGGGCTGTTTTTGTTTATATTGCACCTGATTATCTAAATACCTGTTTATGTCGAAACTGAGAAAAACGGTGTTGATTATTATCGTAATAGTTGCCGTTGCCTTTCTGGCTTTGCCTTATTATGCCCGGCAGGCGTTAATTCATCAATACCCAGGAATCGAGGATTATAAAATATTTCACAATCGGGTGGTAGAGGCCGGTACGTATATTCCCTGGGAAAATGATTCAGCATATAATACAATGACCATCGATCGGTCAACGATGGATAAGATTGAGTCGTACGAGCCTGTAGCCCTTTTGGTAATTCAGGATCAAAAGATCCTTTATGAACAATATTGGGAGGGGTACAGCGACAGTTCGCTATCCAACTCTTTCAGTGCAGCTAAAAGCATTGTGGGCCTTTTAATCGGAGCGGCTATTGATGACGGGTCAATCAAAAGCGTTGATCAAAAAGTGGCCGATTTTCTTCCATCGTTCAAAGAAGGTGGGAAAGAGCAGGTAACTATCAAAGACTTGCTGACCATGAGTTCCGGTTTAGGCTGGGATGAAGAATACGCCAGCCTTTTCTCGCCGACAACTGCTGCCTATTACACCAATGATATCCGGAAGCTGGTCAACGATTTGGAAATGGCGGAGGAACCCGGCCATCGATACTACTACCGAAGTATTGATTCCGAAGTACTGGCGATGGTTGTTCAGGCAGCTACCGGAAAAACTATCAGCGAATATGCTTCCGAAAAATTCTGGAAAAACATGGGTGCCAGGTATGATGCCCTGTGGTGCCTTGATCATGAAAACGGGATGGAAAAAGCTTACTGCTGTTTCAATTCCAATGCCCGCGACTTTGCCCGGTGGGGGCAACTTATGTTGAATAATGGCAAATGGGGTAGTGAACAATTGATTTCGGAAGCATACATGGCAGAAACGGTAACTCCTGCAAATTATCTGACAGATGATGACGGGTTGCATGTTGATTATTACGGATATCAGTGGTGGATCATCAACTACAAAGGGTATAAAATACCCTATATGCGGGGAATACTTGGCCAGTATGTGTTTGTTATTCACGAAAAAAATGCTGTAGTGGTACGTTTAGGACATAAGCGAAGTGACGAATTGATTGGGCCGAACCGTAAGGATATGTATGCCTATCTGGATGCTGCTTTTCAAATTCTGGACTAAAACAAGATTACAGAAATTAAACATATAAGAAACTATATATAAAAGTAGATGAAGGTGATACTTTTTGATTAATTATTACTAAATTTGTGGTAGTGAAACAAAAAGTAAAACCTAAAAAAAGAGTTTGGAAAATGGAAAAGATTACGGTTATCGGAGCCGGTAATGTAGGCGCAACCTGTGCTAATGTTATAGCTCATAAAGATTTATCAAAAGAAGTTATTCTACTGGATATTAAAGAAGGCATTGCCGAAGGTAAAGCACTCGATATCTGGCAAACTGCTGCAATTAATCACTTTAACACGAGGGTCACCGGTGTTACAAATGATTATTTAAAAACAAAAGGCTCAGGTGTTATTGTTATCACTTCCGGAATACCCAGGAAGCCGGGAATGTCGCGGGACGACTTGATAAAAACGAATGCGAGCATCGTTAAAGATGTAACCGAAAAAGCTGTCAAGTATTCGCCGCATGCAATTATTATTGTGGTGAGTAATCCGCTTGACGTAATGACTTATGCCGCATATCAGGCATCTAACAAACCGTCAAATAAAGTGTTTGGCATGGCCGGAACACTAGATACGGGAAGGTACCGTGCTTTTCTTGCAAATGCATTAAATGTAGCGCCTGTAGATATACATGCCATGTTGATGGGAGGTCATGGTGATACAATGGTGCCGTTGCCGCGCTACACTTCGATAAACGGTATTCCTGTTACGGAATTGCTGGGAGAAGATGAATTGAATAAGATTGTAGAACGGACGAAAAAAGGCGGTGGCGAACTGGTGAACCTGATGGGAACATCAGCATGGTATGCGCCCGGTGCTGCCGCTGCCCAAATGGTAGAGGCAATAGTGGATGACCAAAAAAGGATTATTCCGGTGTGCGCCTGCCTGAAAGGTGAGTATGGCCTTAAGAATATTTATATGGGTGTTCCGGTAAAACTGGGTAAAGGCGGTGTTGAAGAGATCATCGAAGTAAATCTGAACGCGGATGAGAAAAAACTACTCAATATGTCAGCTGCCGCGGTGAAGGAAGCAATGAAAAGCCTTGATAAAATGAAATTGTTTAAAGACTAGCCTAATTCATTAATGGTTGCGATTCTTGTTTAGGCTTATGGCGCCCCTCCCGGGGCGCTTTTTTTGTATCTTTATCTAACATTATTCAAGCCGGGAAGACTATGAAAAAACTTGTTGTACTAACAGGCGCAGGGATCAGTGCCGAAAGCGGTATCAGCACCTTCCGCGATAGCAATGGACTTTGGGAAAATTACCGGATCGAAGAAGTGGCTTCCCCAGAAGCCTGGGAAAAAGATCCTGCAATGGTGTTGCGGTTTTATAACATCCGCAGGAAACAACTGTTTGAAGTTGAACCCAATGAGGGGCATAAAGCATTGGTCAGACTGGAAGAGAGATTTGATGTGCACATCGTTACTCAAAATGTGGACGACCTGCACGAGCGGGCCGGATCATCACAGGTGCTGCATTTGCACGGAGAGCTGAAAAAAGTGCGCAGTACAGCTTACCCCGATCTTGTATACACCCTCGATCACTGGGAGTTGAAAATGGGCGATGTCTGCGAAAGAGGCCACCAGCTACGTCCGCATATTGTCTGGTTTGGCGAATCTGTTCCTATGTTTGAGAAAGCCCTGGAGATTGTCCGGCAGGCCGATGTGTTTTTGGTTATCGGTACCTCTATGGTAGTTTATCCGGCAGCAGGGTTAATCAGCTACGTAAAACCGGAAATCCCCAAATATTATGTCGACCCGAAAGCTTTTCCCGTGCCGGGAGTATCACATCTTTCTGTTATTCAGGAACAGGCAGGAACAGGCGTTCCTGCACTCATAAATAAATTGTTAAAGTTAGCCTGATTTATTTTTTTACGATCTTTTTGGGAAAATCGGAAAAAAGCCGGCGAATGCTTTGCCTTACCGAGCCTTCAGTTGCACTTTCACCTCTCAGCCGGCCATTGGCAACACCCTGCCAGACAATAATCTTTCTG
>Ga0209013_10003525_pt1 | contig 13912 bp, 10 predicted proteins | sample Cruoilmetagenom2_FD_187291 | JGI IMG/M metagenome (GOLD analysis project Ga0209013, IMG submission 187291) | Oil polluted marine microbial communities from Coal Oil Point, Santa Barbara, California, USA - Sample 2 (SPAdes) (version 2) | ecosystem: Environmental > Aquatic > Marine > Oil seeps ... | reverse complement strand
CTAGCCCGCATATCTCACCAGCTTCCTGATGCGGCCGACGATGCACCGCACGTGGCAGCGCTTTCTCGATTCGCTCGCTCAACGTACTGTCAGTACGCCTGCGCTCCCTCATCTTGCGAGATCGCTGCCACCCACGGCACCTCGCCGCCCTCACGACGGAACCTGGTGAGATATGCAGGCTAGCCAAGAAGCCTCCGGATTTTGAAACCATCCCGTACCGACAACGTTTGACCTTGTGAACGATTGACCACCAAAGGAGTGCCAGCCGATGACGCGAGAAAAAATCGATCGTCGCGCCTTCCTGTCCACCGGCGCCAAGGCGGGGTTCACCGTCTGCGGACTCTGCGTCTGCTCGCAGTTTCCGGGGCTCGCCCATGCCGGTGACGGGTCGAAAACGCAGCAGCTCATCGACCCCAAGAAGCTCAACTTCTGCGGTTACACCTGCCCGAAGGACTGCGCCTTCCTCCAAGGGACCCTGAAGAACGACGTGACGCTGAAGAAGGAGGCCTGGAAGGATTGGAAGATCGAGGAGCGTTTCGGCCTCGAGTTCGACCCCGAGCAGGCCATCTGCTACGGCTGCAAGTCGCTCGACAAGCCCGAGGGCGTCGTCCTCGCGCGCTGCGACGTCCGCGCCTGCGCTCGAGAGAAAGAGCTCGAGTCCTGCATCGAGTGCGACGAGCTCCCGGCCTGCGACAAGGACCTCTGGCGCCGCTTCCCCAAGTTCAAGGCGCAAGTCGTTGAGATGCAGAAGAAGTACCGCGCCCAGGCCTGACGCCAGAGCTCAGTTCCAGTGACGGAGCTCCGGCCACAGCTCCTGGAGAGACGATCGGGGCTCCCGGCACAGGAGAATCGGACGGTTCTCTTCCGCCATGCCCCAGGGGTGGTGGTGCTCTCCGACGACCTCGACCGAAACGCAGATTCCCTCCAGCCACTCCTGCTCCCACTGAAGCCAGATCAGGATGTCGCCGTCGAAGTCGCCGGGGCCCCACATCGAATGGGTCTGGTGAGCGCAAATCGCCGGGGGGAGGCCGTGCTCGGGTCCGAAGAGGTTGATGGCGCCTGCCTCACCGTAGTTGCTGGCGTAGATCCCCGTTCGCGATCGTTCTTCGGGCGGCAACGACCAGTAGATTTCCGCGACCTCGGCCACCAGCTCCGGCCAGCCGAACTGGTCCCCCCACAACTGGGGCAACGGTCCGACGTGCGCTACCTCGGTCTTTGGCGGATGAAGCCCGAGCCAATCCTGGTAGGCAACGAAGGTTTGCGGCTGGAGCAAGGGCAGCGCCAGAGGGGCGAGGACCGCGCCGGCGAGGACCACCGCGACGGCGATCAGCCCTTGGGTCACCTTGCGGCCGCGGAGATCGGACAGGGCGGATGTCCAACCCTCGATGGCGGCGCCGCCGGCCGCCAGCAGCATCGGATAGGCAGCGGCCAGGTAATAGTCCTTTCCCTTGAGGGCCATCATGATTGCCAGGAGCGCCACATAGACCCAGCCGACGGCGCGGAATGAACGGCCGCGTCCGAAGAACAGAAACCAGAGGCCCGCGAGCCAGATGGGCAAGGTCGCCGGGTGCATCATCAGCGCCTGCTGGCCGAGAAACGCCAGCGGAGCCAGCGCGACGTTCTTGCCGGTCGCGCGGACGTTTTGCAGGTCCTCGATCGTCGGGAAGCCGTGCTGCCACTGCCAGATGATGTTGGGAATGAAGATCGCCAGAGCCGCCGCCGCGCCCAGCCAAATCCATGGTTTCTTGAGCTCGCGACGGAGGGGGGTAGCGAGAACGGCCACGGCCACCGCGGCGCCGAAAAACACCGTCGAGTGCTTGTTCTGGAGCCCGAGACCCGCGAGGGCTCCGAAGGCCAACCACAGGCGCGGATTGCCGCCGCGGATCAAGCGGATCAGCAGGTAGACGCAGCCCATCCAGAACAGCGGCTCGAACGCGTTCATCGACAGAATGCTGTCGATCATCAAGTGGACCGGTGCGACCAGAATAGCGACTCCGGCGAGCGCCTGCGCGAAGGTCCCGCCGCCGAGCTGTCGCGCGATGAGGATGGTCAACACCACCGTCCCGACCCCGGCCAGAATGGAAAGCACTCTCAGAGAGGGCAGCGAGCCGCCGAAAAGCAGCGCGACCTTGGCGTAGACCGCGACCAGCGGCGCGTGGTCGACGTACCCCCAATCGAGGTGGCGCGCGCCATCCAAAAAGTAGAGCTCGTCCCGAAAGTACCCGTACCGGAACAGACCGGGTATGTGGAGAAGGACCTTCGCCACCACCAGGCTGAGCAGGATCGGTTTCGAGAGCGATGGTAAATCCTGTCTCGAAGCCGGCTCGTTCGAGAAATTGTATTGCTCCACCGTGTTCTCCACCGCCAGTGTACGGCAAAGCCGACGGTCGGTATCACGAGCCTGAGCGGGAACGCCCTGGGACCGCCAAGCTGGAACTCGGCGTTCCCAGGACGGGAATCCCGGGATCTTCCAACCTCGGGTCGGCGGTCCCAAGCCGGAGGCAGGCGGGGCGGGCTACTCGGGGGGGGTGTCATCCGGGGCGGCGGCGCCCTCTTCGAGCCATCGACGGAGAAAGGCGCTCGCGATCTCGTTCCGACCGCTATCGTCCCTGGCGACGAGGCCCAACTCGTGGAGAGCAGAAAGTGCTGTCGTCACGGTATCGGAAGAGTCGCCCACTTGGCGGCAGATATCGGTTTGCGAGGCCTCCGGCTGATCGGCGAGAAACCGCAGAATCGTCCGCTCCGTGTCGCCGACCAGCTCGAAGTCGACCGCAAAAAAGAAGCTGACCGCTCGGTCGTGCGCCACCTCCTCGATCGCCTGATCCAGATCGCCACGGTCGAGAGCGCGACGGCAGAGGAGCTGGATCTGGTAGGGATGGTTGCCGCACTGCCGGCGAATGCGATCGACCTCGTCATCGCTGAAGCCCGGGCGCGAAGTCGCTGGAAGCTGTGTCTGTCGGATCAGCTGCCGTGCGTCTTCGTCGTCGAGAGTACCGACGGTAAGGGGTGGCGTGAATCCGTCGAGAAACGGCGACGTATCTTCGTCGGTCTCGGCCAGCTGCCAGAGGCGACTGCTCGATGCGAGCACCGAGCGGATACCGTCCCTCGAGTGCAACGCCCGGCGAAGCTTGCGGAGGATGGATGCGTCCTGTCGGTTGAGCTGGATCAACTCCTCCACCTCGTCACACAGGAGCAACAGCCGGAGGTCCTTCGACAGGAGCTTGCGCCTCAGACGATTGAGGGAGTCGAAACAATCGTCCGCGCGAACATCTGCCACATCAATTCCGACTTGTTCGAGTCGTTCCTCGGCATCGAGCAACGCGTCGGCAAAGTCGAGGTGGAGCTCCTCCGGCCGGTCGGCGCCCTGGAGATCCCAGAACAAGGGCAGAAAACCAACATCGGGAGACCTCACGGCGAGGTGCTCGAGTTGTTTGAGCAAGGAGGTCTTACCTATCCTCCGCGTGCCGAGCAACCACAGCCAGTTGCGGTTGCCTCCCAAAACCTCCTCGATGACCGCCGCCCGGCCGTAGAATCCCTCGCCACGCACCCATTGCCCGACCACAAATGGAACCGTCATCCTCGAGATACCGGGAGGCCCGGGCTCGCGCGACGGCCGGGGTGCGATTTGCCTGTCATCCACGGCTGACACCTCTTCAAAGTTGGCGATCAGCCGATAACCACGCTTCGAGATCGTCTCGATGAACCGCGGACTCTTGACGTCGTCGGCAAAGGCGCGCCGCAACCCGGCGATCGACCGGGTGATGACCGACTCGGTGATAAAAACATCCGGCCACACCGCGTCGGTGATCTCGTTCTTGGACACGACCCGGCCGGTGTTCTCGGCCAGAAAGACCAGCACATCCATCAGCTTGGGTTCCAGCTGGACCGTACGATCGTCGCACGAAAGGCGGTTGAGGCTTGGCTGCACGAGCCACTCGGCGAGCCGAAAGTCGGCCGGCACGGACCTTTCAGGAGCTTGCGGGCTATCCATCTCGAGGCATTCTATCCCGGAAGCGTTTTCGCTCGGCCGACAGGAGGAAGTTCGATCTCCTCGAGGAAGTTATACCAGGGGCTCCCTTCCTGCTCCCAGTGCTTTTCGATTGCGACCGCGGTTGCCACCATCACCAGGCTTCCGTCGAAGCTCGCCATGAAGAGGCTTCGGACCCTCTGCGTCGTCCAAGGCTTGTAGTGGTTGAGCTCGTCGATGCCGTCGACCAGCAGGACCAGCCTCGGCTGCCCGGAGGTGCGTTCCCGGAGCATGCGCATCACGTGGCGGAAGTCTTTGGCAAGATCGCGGTGGCTGTAGCCGGAGCCGAAACGCGCGACCCTGCTTGGCGCGGCGAGCCCGATCTCGGTGAGCACGGCGTCGCCGACGGTAGCGAAAAGCAGCCACTCGGGCACGCCGTGCAGGTCAATGTAGACAGAGAAGAACTCGGAAAAGCGGTCCCCGCCGGACGCCAGGCGATCCTTGAGGTGGAGCAGAATCGAGGTCTTCCCGCTTCCTGGTTTGCCGCAGAGCAGGATGCTGTTGTTGTGGATCGTGCTCAGGATGCGCCGGATCAGCCGTTCGCGCTCGGCGGTCCCAACTCCGCCGGCCGGCGGCCGTGCCGAAGGACGGCCTTCGAAGATTCGTGAGCCGAAGCAACGGAGGTGGTCCGCGAACAACCGCATGGAGTCGCGTAGTGCGTTCATCGTCCAGGTCCCTCGATCCCTTCATCTCCAAGCTATGACGCCGGCGATCGAGAGACTTGAGGTTGGAATGAGGCTCGGGTGAGGGTTTTCCTCGTGCTACGATTACGGTCAAACAACTGCAACCGTCTGAACGTATTGCTGATCGAGGAATGAAATCAAACCGACCTTTTCTCGTGGTGTTTGTAGCGGTGGCCATCACTGGCGCGACAGCTTCCGCTCAGGAGACGCCATCGACCTTCGAGTTCAGCTTCTCCAACCCGGGAGCGCGGAGCCTCGGCTTTGGCGGGGCCTTCGCCGCCCTCGCCGATGACGCCACCGCCGCCTTCGCCAACCCTGCCGGCCTGGTGCAGCTCGTTTCACCTGAGGTTTCGGCGGAGCTCCGCCACTGGCGTTACTCGACCCCGTACATCGAGGGCGGTCGGTTCCACGGAGAGCCCACCGGCATCGGTCTCGACAACACCGACGGCCTGCGGACCGCCGTTTCTGAAGAGCAGCTCACCGGGCTGTCGTTTCTCTCATTCGTCTACCCGACTGGAAATTGGTCGCTGGCGGTCTATCGGCACCAGCTGGCAAACTTCAGGGCCCAGACCGACACCCAGGGGTTGTTCTATGACGACATCGGCGGGCCTTTCCCCCTCCGCTCTTTCGACCGTCGATGGTCGACCGAGCTCGACATCGTCAGCTACGGTGTTTCGGGCGCATACCGAGTCAGCGACCGTCTCAGCTTCGGGCTCGGCCTGGTCTATTTCGAAGGACGGTTGGAAGCTCCCTTCGAGTGGTACCTGCCGGACGACGATTCGTTTTCGGGCATCTTCGGGCCGAACTCGTACCTTCCGGAGCGGCAGCTGGCCAACGGAAGCATGGCGTTCGACGATTCGGACTGGGGGCTGAGTGCCGGCCTCCTCTGGAGCTTCGTCGAGAGATGGAGCGTGGGCGCATTTTTCCGCCAGGGACCCGAGTTCAACCTGATCTACGATGTTGTTGCCGGGCCCGGTGCTGCCCTTTTGGACCCTCCAGTTTTCGACGGTGAGACCTTTCTGGTTATTGCGACGCCGATGCAGTTTCCTGACGTGTACGGCCTTGGCGTCGCTTATCGATCACACGATGGGAAGCTCACGGTGAGCTTTGAATGGGATCGCGTCGAGTACTCCTCGATATTCGACAGCTTCGACCCAACGGTCATCGAAAGCCTCGATGACGATCTCGATCTGGATATCGAGCTCGCGGCCGATGACGGCAACGAGCTCCGGCTCGGCGCCGAGTATGCCTTCCTGGACCTCAAACCGGTCGTGGCAGTGCGGGCCGGCGTCTGGCGCGACCCCGACCACCGCTTTCGAAGCATCAGCAGCGACCCCGAGCACCGAGCCCTGTTTCAGTCCGGGGAGGACGAGATCCACGTAGCGGTCGGCATGGGTCTGGCCTTTACGTCGTTCCAGGTCGATCTCGCGGCGGATTTCTCGGATCTCGTCGATACCGTATCGCTGTCGCTCATCTACAGTTTCTGAGCCCTTCATCACAGCACGGCAACAAGAACCAGGACAACGAGGAGAATCAGCGCGGTCAGCACGGTGATCGCCACGTCCCCCTGTTGTGGTTCGCCGATGCTCGAGAGGGGCGACCTGCGTTCACGATGTCGTGTGGTCATCTTGAGCCTCCTCTGGAAGTATTTTCGCCTGTGCACGCGGATCACCATTTCATGGTGATCGCTGTTCCATCGTTGGTGGCGTTGTCGTTGACCGACGCATAGGTGATCACCCCGTGCCCCGACTGGACCTCGACGGTGGCGTATCCACCGTAGATGTCGGTGCGTCCGGCGAGCCGGAAGAACGGCTCCGCGAGCTGGAGCCAGCTTTCCGGGTCGAGCATTCTGTTTCTGCAAGCCAGCTCGGCGCCCGATGCGCCGTACAGGCAGACCCGAACACGTGCCGCCGTGTCGCTGCTGTTTACAAATCCGATGTTGGTACGGAATGCCGCATCCTGCCGCAGCTGGGGAAGCCACACGATGTCGCCGGCGTCAGCCGTGGCCTCCGTCGAGACCCCGTCGAGAAACAGGCCGAACGTACCGTCCGGCCCCGCATTGAAGGTGCGTGAGCTTGCCAGCAGGGGTCGATCGGACTGAATTTCGATCGATCCCGAACCGGTTATGCCCAGCTGAGCCACGACGTCTCCGAGGACGATCTGCTGACCATCGAGGACATCGGCAGAGAGCGATGCCGTCTCGCCGTCACTGCGGCGGAAAATGATGTCCGCCGTCGTTGCATCGCCGGAGAGGTTGAGCAGACAGAGGTCGGTCCGCCACACGCTGTCGTGGACGCCGCTGCTGTGGGCGGCGGCGGCGATCCACTGACGGTGCGCGCCATCTCCGATCTTCATTGGAATGGCGGTGGGGTCGCCGGTGGCGTTGTCGATCACCGAACCGTAGACGTAGATGTCCTGACCGGAACGTACGGTGATGACCGCGTACCCCGACTCGATATCGACGCGTCCGCCGAACGTCTGGAAGGGGCGGTTGAACTGCAACGTGTGAAGGGGAGGGATAATCCATGTGTCGGCGTGTACGAGCGATCCGTTGTCATAGAGCTCGACCTTGACCCGGGCAAATCGCCGCCATTGGTTGTGGATGCCGATATTGGTGCGGGCGTTTTCATCTTCACGGAGCTGCATCAGCACCACCGACTCGCCGGACTCGAGACCTCCGGTGGCGGTGACGCCGTCCATGGACTGACCGAATGTCCCATTTGGCGACTGGTTGAAGGTCCTCGAGGTGACTGTGAGGGCTTCCGACGAAAAGACCTGGAGCGGCCCCGAACCGCTGCGTCCGAACCACCCGACCACGTCCGGCATCACGCGCGATTCCCCGGCCGCCAGATCGAATTGGCGTTCGAGAACCTCCCAGCCGTGGTAGTACCTGAGACGGACGACGTTGGTCCTTGTCGAACGGTTGAGCAAGCCAACGTCCGAACGCCAGGTGCTGTCACCGACGCCGTCGGTGTGGGCCACGGCGGGTACCCAGGATTCCACGGGTGCCGAGCCCACCGGTTCGGGCGAGATCCCGACCGACTGCCAGAGGTCGTGTTCGGGCCAGGTGTCGATTTCGGGAAGATCGTCGAAGTCGTTGACTAGGGGATCCTTGTTGCTGCACCAGAAGAACCCGATCCCGTCCGTGCGCCACAGAGCAATCGCGTGCACGCCCGGACCGCCGCCGCCGTGGCCGTAGGCCTGAAGGTCGTCATCAGGATCGATGAATCCGCCCATGTCCTTGCCCAAATCCAAAAAGAACTTCTCGTGGATCCATCCCCTGCCGTAGCCTTGATTTCGTGAGACTTCGTTGGGGAGCGAGAGCATCGGCCCGAGGGTGTCGGGTTCGAGAAGCCCCGATGCGTTGGGATCGTCGAACAGCGCCGTGTAGAGCCGCGCCAGGTCGGGCGCCGACAACACCATGCCGCCGGCGGCATATGCGTTTTCCCATGTCAGCCCATAAGGGTCGCCCTCGTAGTCCCCGACGTAATCGCGTTCGGTGGGCGCGAGGTCGGAACGCGGGGTGTGGGCCATCCGCGCCCGTCCAACGCCCACTGGACGAAGAACCTTGTCGTGGACATACTCCGGAAAATCGACACCCGTGATTTGTTCGGCCAGCATCTGCAGTAGGAGATAGCCGAAGTTGCAATAGGCCCAGCGGGTGCCGGGATAGAACTGGAAGGGCTCGCCAGTCATGAAGGTGGCGATCTCGTGCCGTGTGGGCGGCGGCAGTACCCCGAGCGAAAGCGCCACCCACCAGTCCCGGAACACCATCGGGTCGATGCCGCCGTCGTACTTGTCCCAGCCGACGGTGTGGGTGAGCAGGTGGTCGACCGTCACCAGGTCGAGCCACGGATCGGCGGTCCGACCCGGCGGCGGCTCCAGCCCGAGTGCCTCGGCGACCCTGGTGTCGTAGCTCAGGAGACCATCCTCGATGAGCTGATGGATGGCGATCGACGTGATCGACTTGGCAATCGAACCGGTGCGGAAAAGCGAGGTCGGCTGCACCGGCTCCACATCGGGTCGGTCCCAGGTGTAGCCACGGGCGTAGACCAGGCGGCCATCCTTGGTGATCGCCACCGAGGACGCGCTGATATCGTGCATCATCATCTGGTTGTGAATCATGTCGTCGACGGCCGCGAACTCCGGGACCTCCTGGCCGGTGGCGGTCCACAGCCGCTGGGCGGCAACCGATGTAGCCACCATAATTGCTGCAATAGAGAGTGCCGTCGTCTTCAGGATTTTGTGCATGACGAATCTCCTCGACATTAAATGTGGTCCTCGGAGGAAGGACATGCTTGATGGAATCCTGAGGGTGAGATGAGGGTCTGTTGAGGCTTTCCCCCGTACGAGGAATCAAATCATGTGTCGTGCACGACGATGGGTAATCGGCTCCCTCTGAGGGAGTTGACCTGGAGGGGGTTCAGGGTCTGCTCTCGGCGACAGCGTCGACGTCTTCGACGGTGATCACCCGCTGGCCCTTTTCATACATGCGGTTGACGAGTGCGACGCAGAGGCGCTGGACGTGGTACGGCCTGCGATCGGTGAGTTCAATGATGCGGTCGATAACGTCCTGGCCGATCTTGAACACACCGCCGATTGGCCGGGTGATCAGCTCTTCCGCATCGTCTCGCCCGATCGGCGTGACCTCGATTTCCTCGAAGAAGTTGTACCAGGGGCTGCCTTCCTTATCCCACTGCTTGCGGATCTCGACCCCTGACACCACCGCAACCAGGTTCTCGGCGAAGCTCTTCATGAACAAGCTTCGCAGCCGCTGGTTGATTCTCGGATCATAGGCGTTGAGCTCATCAACCTCGTCGATCAGCAGTACGAGCTTGATCTTCTTCGAGCTCTTTCTTCCGAGTACCTTCATGACCTTCCTCAGGTCGGCCACGAGCTCGCGATATCCGTATGCCGAATCGATGCCGTGGTCCTCTCCCGGCCTCATGCCGTCCAGAAGCGGCGCAAGCTCGTGAAAGATGTCCTCGGCAAGAGTGGCGAAGAACTGCGATTCGGGAGTTCCCTGGAGATCGACGTACACGGGGAAGAAGTCGTACTCGGGGTCGTCGAGTTGGAGGAGCCGTCGTCGAATATGGTGCTGGAGCGAGGTCTTGCCGATTCGCCGCTCTCCGTAGAGCAAGAGGCTGTTGTTGTGGATCGTCTGCAGGATACGCTCGATCAACTGCTCTCGTCCGAAGAACATTTCGGTGTCGAGAACCGGGGCCCCGGCGATGAAGGGGTTGAAACGGCGGCTCATGAGCTGGCGACGACGTCGCGCCCTGAGCGCCCAAAGACCGGCGAGTACGACAACCGGAATCAGAGCAACGGTCGCCTGGACCCACGGTGATCGGTAGAAGGGCGCCGCGTAGACCACCGTGTACTCGGCGCTCGTCGTCAAACCGGCGTTGTCGGTCGCCAGTAGCTGATAGGTCGAAACCCCGGCGGCCAGCTCGTCGTCGAGGGCGAACTCGGTGATGTAGATCTCGCCGATCGGCTGGCTCGTGCTGGAGCCCTCGATCTCACGATCCGCCGGATCCCGAAAAATCACCTCCACCGGCGAGGTGTCGATGACCACGCCGCTCAGGCGGAAATCGGGTCTTTGGACTATTTGAGCTCGCGTCCCATCTGGCCTGTCACTCCTGAGGTCGGCGAATCGGATGGCCGGTGGGATATTCTCGACGGTCCGCGACCCCAGGAGGCGGCGGCTGATCTGTCCGTAGGAGTTTCGGATGTGTTCGAGAGCTTGGGCATTGCCCGGGTCGAGGGCGAGCGCGCGGTTGGCGGCGGAGATCGCACTCTCGAAATGCCCCGCGGCAAACTCGGTTTCCGCGTCCGCGAGCGCTCTGCCGAGCGAGTCGAGTACCGCAGCGTTGCGCTGGGATGCGAGGATCAGATTTTGGAGAGCCAGGGCATCTCTGTTCTCGGGATCCACCGCGAGCACCGGCTGCAGGCTGTCGAGGGCCTCTGAAAAGCGGCCGTCCGATTCCAGTTCGCGAGCCTGAATCAAACCGGATGCGACCGCGGCCTGCCGGGCCTCGGCATCTTCCTCGGCCTGCATCTCGGCGGCAAGTCCGGCCCGTGCGCGTTCGAAGAGCTGCCGCGCTTCGGAGCTCGGGCGGACTTCCAGGGCTTGGCGAAAGTGGCTCGAGGCTTCGGCGTAGTTCCCTTCCTCGAGGAGGGACCTGCCGCCATCCACGAGCTCCGCAGCCCGAGTCGAATCACGGCTCTCGCGCTCCCGCCGCACCACCTCGGTCCTGAGCGCCTCCATCTTGGCGACTGCGTCCGAGTTCTCCGAATCGACCGCGAGCCCCTCGCCGAGAGCCTCCATCGCCTCGGGCAGACGACCCTGGCGTTCGAGGATGTCGGCATCACGGAGGCTTTCGCGCACGATCTGCGCGATGCGTTCGGCCTCGACCGTCGCAGCATGCGCCCGTGCTTCGAGAGCCAGGCCTCGGTATTGCTCGAGCACCGCGAGATCGGATGCCGATGCCTGAACGGCCCCAAGTTGCTCTTCGGTCTGAAAGGCCTGCAGGGCCGCTTCGATTTGCCCGAGGTGGAAGTAGGCGATACCGAGCTTGAGGTAGGGGAAGTAGGCGACGACCTTCATTCCGTACGACCGCACTCGTGCACCGGAGTCGCCCTTGCGTTCCAGCGCCTGCTGCAGCTCCTCGATGGCCCCGCTCCAGTCGCTGTTTTCAAGAGCGGTCTCCGCCCTCGCATAGTGCTCGTACCAATAATCCGCCCACACAGCCGGAGCGGCGGTGAGGATGGCGCAGATGAGGACGGCGGCAAGCCCGGAATGTCGCCCACCGCGCGGCAAGGCAGCGGACCGTCGCAGCCACTCGAATCTGCCGCCCTGCGTGCGGTGAGCTGGAAATCTCATTGTTCTCCGTGGCGAGTTTAGCAGTGGAGCTTCGAAACGGCGTTTGGTACGAGCGGGACGTGACACTGGATGCTGATTCCCGGACTCCCTCACACATCCGAGAAGAAACCGCAGATCACGCATTGCTAGATATTTGAAACCCCACCCCCCAGAAATTCGAATATTCGGTATCCGATGTTGGATGTGAGAATCGCCATGCCACCACCCGACACCTCCCGGCATATCTGCGAGGTAGCGAGGCCGGATAATTTTACCCACCCACGTGGCAGGCGTCGCTACCTGCGACAGCTGGCCGTCTCCGCCGCTCTCATGATTAGCTTGGCGGTGGCCGCACAACCGTGCTGGTCTCAGGACACCTCGAGAACCACCGACGCCGTCTTCACCAACCCGGGTGCGCGAAGCATCGCTCTCGGCGGAGCGTTCGCGGCCATCGCAGACGACGCCACCGCGGCGTTCGCCAACCCGGCCGGCCTGGTTCAGATCCTGCGGCCGGAACTCTCGGTCGAGCTTCGTGGTACGGCATCGAGGACCGACCACAGTTCTCCGTACGACCTCGCCAACAGTGTGTCGGGCCTCGGGTTTTTCTCGTTCGTCTATCCTTCGCCGAGCTGGGCGGTCGCGCTGTACTCGCACCAACTGGCGAGCCTCGGTTTTACGATCGTCGACCCGTTCACCTTGAGGCGCGACTTTTCCGTCAGGAGCTACGCCGCGGCGGCCGCCTTCGAGATCGGCGAGCACCTGAGCCTCGGCGCCGGTCTGAGCTACTTCGACGGCGACCGTTCGCCCGCCGCGGGTGTGAGAGGAGTTTCGGACACGGACTGGGGCCTCACCGCCGGCGTCCTGTGGAACCCGTCTCTGGCCTGGAGAGTCGCAGGATTCTACCGCCAGGGGCCCGAGTTCGAATCGACCATGGATTCCAACAAGCGGACTCTGTCGCCGGTTCGAATCCATCACACCAAGGCCTTCGCGGACGCAGCGCGATTCACCTTTCCCGATGAGTACGGGGTCGGTGTCGCCTTCAAGCCGAAGGCCGGCGCTCTGACCCTCAGTGTCGAGTGGGACAGGGTAGGGAGCTCGGTCGACCCACTCCACAACGGGCACCTGGTGACCGAAGCCGGCTCCGAGTACCATCTCGGCGCCGAGTACGCCGTGCTGCGGTGGAAGCCGGTGGTCGCGTTCCGGACGGGCTTCTGGCGGGAGTCCGGTCGCCGACACGATGTCATCGCCGACTTCGTCGAGGAGGAGTCCTTCTACAGCGAGGGTCAGACCCACATGGCATTCGGCTTCGGACTCGCCTTCAAGCGTTTTCAGATCGACGCCGGCGTCGACATTTGGAGCAAATCTGTGGTTGGATCGGTTTCATTCATCTTCAGCTTCTGACGGAGTCGTCCGGGCATGCAATCTCAGAACCTGAACCCGAAACCGAATGTGAATATCAGCGGATCGAACACGGCTCGGGATTCGCGGCTGCCGCTGTTGGTCAAGATCGAGATGTACTTGAATCCGGTGTTGAGCGACCAGCGGCTCTTTCCGAGGTTGATGTCGGCGCCGAGGTTCACGCCCAGGCCGAAGTCCATTCGCGCCTCGACGCCGACCGGCACTCCGACCCCGACTCTGCTCTGGATGACGGAGGCGATCAGGGGCCCGAGGAAGAGATCGAAGCCCCCGGTGTTCTTGAGCGGGTGATAGTTGAGGCCGAAGGTGAGCGGCAGGTACGATCCCACCTCGACGCCCACTTTGTGATGCGGCCAGTCTTCCAGCACGCCGACCTGAATCCTTGCGCCGATTGCCATCGCACCCATCTCGAAGCCCATCTTCGGGGAGTATCGGTGCTCGAAGTTGACTCCCGCACCGGCGCCGCCACCGATCGACACACCAGCACCCGAGTAACCGGCCGATGTCCCGACGACGCCACCGTTATCGCCGGCAAGGGCGCCCATCAACCGTACCCTCCAGTTCCTCTCGCCGGCCATCGCGGACCCGGCAGGCACAAGCAACAGAGCGACACTCACCACTGAAACGACGCTGCGAGCAAACCATCGACGTGCCATGGATCAGCCTCCCATCTCCTCGGACCTCCTTGATCGGCAGGCCGAGGACCGATCGGTCACCCTCCAAGATGGAGACCGAGAGCCCGCCGCGCTTGATGATGTTCTGAGGGTTCTTTGAGGTTTGCCTGATGTTTGATACTCGCCCTTAGCCCGCACTTCTCACCAGATATCGTCGCGAGGGGTGCAAGGCGCCGTGCGTGTCTGCGCTCTCGCAAGATTCGGGAGTGAAGTCGTACTTGCGGTACGTCGAACGAGCAAATCGAGAAAG